>OBJA01000008.1_pt1 | contig 235779 bp, 220 predicted proteins | sample 1519751 | NCBI WGS metagenome assembly OBJA01 (sample SAMEA3881238, study PRJEB22517) | soil metagenome | biome: lake sediment; feature: soda lake sediment; material: sediment, water from around vicinity | place: India | collected 2013-12-23 | depth 3 m
ACGCACCTTGCCCAATGGCAAGACGCTGGACGATCTGATCATGCGGGAAACCCGCGAAGTCTCCCTGGCGGTGATGAGCGACGAAGATCTGTACCAGTGGGAGCTTGAGAACCTGTTCGGCATGGGCTGGAACCTGCTCGGTCACGAGTCCGAGATTCCCGAGGCCAATGATTACGTGGTGCGCCCCATGGGTGAAGACCTGGTGATCGTGGCCCGTGACCGCCAGGGCCAGGTCCATGTCTCCCTCAATGTCTGCCCCCACCGCGGCATGCGTGTCGCCCTGGGTGAAGAGGGCAATACCCCCGCCCATAAATGTATCTACCACGGCTGGGCCTTCCGTCCCAACGGCGACTTTATCGGCGCCCCGGTGGAAAAAGAGCAGATGCACGGCGCCCTGTGTTCCAAGGCTGAGCTGGGTTTGAAGAAAGCCCGCATTGAACTGTATGGCGGCCTGATCTTCGCCACCTGGAATCACGACGGCCCCTCCTTTGAAGAATACCTGGGGGACGCCAAGTTCTACTTTGACATGCTCTGGAAGCGCACCGACAACGGTCTGGAAGTGCTGGGCGCCCCCCAGAAAGTCTCCATCGACTGCAACTGGAAATGTTCCGGCGAGCAGTCCGGCGGCGACGGTTTCCACACCCTGACCCTGCACCGCTGGCTGATTGAAGCGGGCCTGTTCCGCAGCGACGGCGATGATCCCACCGATCTGGCGCCCGCCATGTACGGCATCAATGTCAGTGCCAACGGCCACAACGCCCGCTGCATTCCCATCGAAGGCACCTTCGACATCGCCAAGAAGATGGATGCCAAGACCATGAGCCTGGAAGAGCGCCTCTACAAGCTGGCGCCCCCCGGCATCCACAAGGAGCTGGTGCCCCAGCTGCAAAAGCACCTGTCAACGGAGCAGATCGAACTGCTGGTGAAATCCCCACCCCAGGTGGGCGGTATCTTCCCCAATCTCAACTTCCTGTTTGTCTACGCGCCGCAGCCCGATGGCGAAGTGCTGGGTGCCATGGCGATCCATATCATTGTGCCGCGCGGTCCCCACAAATCGGAATTCTGGACCTGGATGTTCACTGAAAAGGACACCCCGGAAGCCACCAAGGAGAAAATGCTGCGCAACGCTGTGCAGCAAGTGGGCACCTCGGGTCTGATCGAACAGGACGACACGGACACCTGGCCGCATATCAGTCTGGCGTCCAAAGGTTACAAGGGCCGCAAGGAGATGACTCTCAAATACCAGGCGATTCTGGGTGAAAACAAGCCCGAGGGCTGGCCCGGTGGCGGCAAGGTGTTTGCCGGTTTCTCCAAGGACGACACCCAGTGGGAATGGTGGGAAGCGTATTACGCCGCCATGAACAAAACCTACGACTGATCACTGGAGCAGAAAAAACATGACCAATCTTGCCATAGAAGAACCCAAAGCCCTGGCCGCCCACACCGACCGCATCCCGGTGGGCTCGCCCCTGTACAACCAGATCGTTGAACACCTGTACGACGAAGCGGCGCTGCTCGACAGCCTCGACCTGCGCACCTGGCAAAAGAGCTTTACCGAAGACATTCTGTACCAGGCGCCAGTGCAGATCACCGGGCGCAAATCCGAGCGCCTGCCAAAAAAGCGCCAGATGATGCATCTGTTCGAGAATTACTTTTCGATGGAAATGCGCATCCACAAGGTGCACGACACGGCGGTGTGCTGGGCGGAGGAGCCGCGCTCCCGCACCCGTCGCCTGATCACCAATATCCGCGCCTGGAAAACCGAGACCGAGAACGAGCTGTCGGTGGTGAGTTACTTTTTGATACCCCGCAACCGCTTTGAATCCAATGAATACCAGATTCTGTCCGGTGAGCGCCAGGACCGTTTCCGGCTGATTGACGGCGAGCTGAAGCTGGCGCGCCGGAATATCATTCTCGATATGTCTGTACTGAGCATGCCGAACCTCGCCATCTTCCTGTAAGGCAGCTTGGCAGGGTCCACAGTGTGGGTCCTGCCAACGCCCTGCAACAGGAAAAATGAACAGGTGAAGTTGAAGCGATGTTCAAGGCAAAAGCTCAATTGTTGCATTCGGCATCAATCATGCAGTATTTCAAGATGATAGAAAGTCAGGGTAAAATTAGCGGGGAATTTTTAACTATGACGCAACCCAGTATGAAAACTGTCGAAACCAGCAATCCCGGTCGAACCAAGAAATCGGCAATGGTGAAGACGGCTGTCAATGACACCCTTGGATCGCTGAAGCCTGTCATGAATACCAAAGCTTTCACTGCCAATCACAGTGGCAAGAAAATCCGTTCAACGGGTTCAGAGCAAAGCATCACGCGCATTCTTGATGCGGCCATGGAATCCGCCTCCCGCCAGGGGTTGCGCAACCTGTCCATGAGCGATGTGTGCCGCATTGCCGGTGTTGCCCGAGGCACTCTCTACCGCTACTTTCCCTCCAAAGAAGCATTGCTTGAAAGCCTTGGCCAGCGCACCCGCTACCAGACGGAAACCGGCATCCGCAATGCTGCCATGAACGCCGAATCAGGTAATCAATGCCTGCGGCAAGTGGTCAGTTTTCTGATCAATATCACCAGTGAAACCAAGGCCAGGGAAATTCTTGAAGTTGAGCCATTGTTTTTTATGGAGTTTCTGCGGCGCAATATGCCCCATTACCGGGAGCTCATGGCTGAAGTGCTCGCCCCTTTCTTCAATGAAGTTGACCAGGCCGTGGGGCACAAGCTGGACAGGGTGCTGTTGTCTGAAATGATTCTGCGCTTGCAGATTTCCTATATTTTCCTTCCGGATGAACAGACCAGTGATGCAGTGATGGAAAGAATCTTTTCCGCCATCGACGAAATCAAGTAAGTTCCATCTGTCTTAAAATGGCCAGTGCAACTGGATATTGCCACCACCAAAGGCTGCCCGGTGCAGTCGCACTGTAGGGTTGATGGTGAGCACGGCACCGCTGCCCTGATCGACGGTATAGCGCCAGGGTAATGCCAGTTTCCCCACCCATTCCTCTTCATCCCGGTTACTGGCCGGTTGTTGATCAAGTTGACGCAAGTGGTTGATACGGCTGACATAGATTGTTGGTTGCCATTGCTGTCGTTCGCTGAGATGGACAGTGGCGGTGGTATAAAGCAGGGGTTCCGAACGGCGGATTTTGCCCGTTGAGCCAGTCTCAGTGCCAAACCAGCCGCTTTCCTCAAAGCGGAAATGGCGTACACCGATTTCGGGAGTGAAGCGCTGTTGGGGTAGCTTGGCGAACAGGGTTGCCGCGTACATGCGGCGCTGGAAGCTGTCCGCCCCTGGTGCAGGGCTTTGTTGCCAGACAAAGTCGCGATCGGTTTTTTCCATTTTATAACGGGCGCCTACCCTGGCCTCGCCAACGGGGACGCTGGCGGCGACCATGGCCCGCAGCTGGTCACCACTGGCCAGTAGCTGGTTGCGGTTATCATCAAGGCGTGCTTCGGGTGAATAATTTACGGCAACTTCATGGTGCCAGCCCTGGGTGGGCTGGTGACGATAGTGCAGGAAAACAGTTTGCGGGTTGCGCAAATAGTTGCCCTTGTTACCTTTGTCATTAAAGAAGTGGTCCGGACGGATATACGCCAGTCGCAGCAACTGGTCGCTGCCTGGCTGCCAGCGGGCTTCCAGTTGAATATTCGCCTCGGCCTTGTCCGCTGTGACATCCCCCGCCAGTGCCAGGTGCCAGGATGAACCAATGCGGCGGCCAATGCCCACGATCTGCTGGTCAAATCGACCATCGAAATCCTCGAAGCGTTGCATGCGCACGAAAATATTGTGGCGGTCATCGTCAAAGTAGAGGTGTTTTTGCAGTGCAATATCCACAAACAGCTCGTCGCTACTGACGCTGCCTGCGGTGCCGCGCACGCCGTCTTCACCCGCAAGGGGTTTCTGGCCAAGATGCCGATAGCTGAAGCGTTGCAGGAAAGCTTCGTTGCCATAGGTGAAATCGCGGCCTTCGATCAAAGCCTCACGGCGCCAGGGGGAGGGCTCTGTCCAGATATCCCCCTGGGCGGGGATTGAGATCAGGGCGCTCAGGGTTGCAATGGCAATGAAACTGCGGGGGGTAATTGCGGCCATAATTGTTTCCCTTTACAGGATTTGGGGGATAACGTTATGACAGTGGTCAGCGGACTTTTGTTTCATTTCGTGACCCTTGCCACAGGTGTCTTCAGTGGTTTTTCCGGTAATTGATTGCAGTAATTACGTAGTGTTTCCTGGTTTCTCCCACCTGTATTTCAATCTCGTCGTCAAGGCATTTTCCGATAGCCTTGCGAGCTACCGGTGCGTCGATACTGATATGGTTTTTTTTAGGGTCGATTTCGTCAGGGCCGACAATGCGCCAGGTGTTTTCGTTGCCATTCTCGTCCTCAAGGGTGATCCATGCACCGAAGAACACCCTGCTCTGGTCATCCGGAATGCGATCCACGATGGTGGACTCTTCCAGGCGTTTTCGCAGGTAGCGCACCCGTCGGTCGATTTCCCGCAGGCGGCGTTTGCCGTAGATATAGTCACCGTTTTCAGAGCGGTCGCCGTTTTTGGCGGCTTCGTGGACCACCGCCGTTACTTCGGGCCGTTCCACTTTCCACAGGTGATGGAGCTCCTGTTGTAACTGTTCAGCACCTTCCGGTGTGATGTAGGGGGAGCCTTTGGGTTGTGGTGGTCGATAACGGGACATACTGGTCTGCACTGTGGGGTTGGTTACAGGTTTTCGATAACAATGTCTGCTGCCGCTTCCTCGCTGGTGATATTGAGAACACGCCGGTAAAACGTCAGTTCTGCTTCGAAAGCTGTCTTGATATTGGCGGCTTTACGAAAACCGTGCCCTTCATCCGCAAAGGTGATGAAGGCAACCGGGAGCTTCTTTTTCCTCAGCGCTTCCACCATGACTTCCGCTTGCCGGGGCGGGACGATTTTATCCTCCAATCCCTGCAGGAATATCACCGGGCAATGTAGTTGGTCTATATGATTGACTGGCGATCGCTGGCGGTAGCTATCGCACTGTTGGGGGTAGGGGCCAACCAGTCTGTCCATGTAGCGGGATTCAAATTTGTGGGTATCCCGCGCCAGGGTTTCAAGGTCTCCGATGCCGTATAGGCTGGCTCCTGCGCAAAATGTCCGGGTAAAGGTCAGTGCTGCCAGAGCGGTAAATCCACCGGCACTGCTGCCGCGGATCAGTACACGTTGCGGGTCAATGCTGTTGGAGGCGGCCAGATACTGTACGCCAGCGACTGCATCGGCGACGTCAGCAAGCCCCCACTGACCGTTGAGTGCTTCCCGGTAGGCGCGACCAAATCCGGAGCTTCCCCGATAATTTACATCCAGCACAGCAAACCCCCTTGATGTCCAGAACTGGATTTTATAGCTGAGGGCGGTGTTGGCGGCGCCCGTGGGTCCGCCATGGCACATCACCAGCAGGGGTGGCTTTTCACTGTCTGAACCACGGTGGTGAGGGTGATGGGGTGGATAAAAAAAACCGTGGCTGATGGCGCTGCCGCTGTCATAGGTGATGGCTTGCGGAATACTCAGATAGTCATCGTAGAAGGTGCTGTGTGAGGATTTGGCAGAAATGACATTGACGCCAATGGTGCTGAACTGCACCACATCTCCGGAAGCTGTCGGACTGGCCGCGATAAATACAGCCACGCCACTGCTGCAACTGAGGGATGCTAATTGGGTATAAGCCAATTCCAGCGTGTTGAGGCGTTTTGACCGGGTATCGATAATGCCCATTTTCCACAGCCCATCCCGGGTAAAAAGGGCGGCAATACGGCTGTTATCCAGGAAGTCCCAGGTGCACATGCCCAGCGCCCAAAGGGGAGTGGCAAAGTCGGCTCTTTTATCAAGGACAAGTTCATTTCCCGAGTTTGTATGGCGATACAGGTTCCACCAGCCATTTTTGTCTGAAACAAAATAGAGGATTCCATCCGGTGACCAGCCTGGTTGGAAAATGGCTTCTGTTTTGCCGCCGGCAATTTTCCCGGGATTTATCAAGCTGCCGCTTGCGGTAATATCAGCGCACCACAGCTCGGTGCCATCCCAGGGCATATTGGGGTGATTCCAGCTGATCCAGCACAGGCGGCTGCCATGGCGATCAATCCGGGGGCAGGCATAAAAATCAGCACCGTTTGCCAGGGTGGCGACGGTGGCAAGGGAGTTGATGTCGGTGGCAGTAGCAAGATTGATACTGGCAAGGGTGTTGACGGGTTCGGATACCTCTGGCAGGTGCTGTTCCCGCACACAGAGGATACGCCGCTGCTGGGGGTCGAAAACGAGATCTCCGTAGCGAGAGATTTTGTCGTATGGCGTGATTGCCACGGGATTGGTTTGGGGGTCACTGAGGTTGAGCCGGTAAAGTCTCTGGTCGCTGTGTTCGACAAAAAAGAGGGAGTTTTCAGCCAGTATCCAGGCTTTGCCGCCGTATTCGTGGACCATGGTGCGGACACTGAAAGGGTAGGGTACCAGTTCCACTTCCACACCATCGGGATAATGGGCTACCACTGTAATGCGGCCGTTTTCCTCCGGGCGGGATTCTTGCCAATAGATCACATCCTTGGAGATGCAAGGGAAATCCCGGACTGGAATCCCCCTGTTGATGGTCTCGGCAGTGATGGGGGATATCCAGCTGCCATAGGGGGCAGGGATGGAACTGACAGGATTCATATCACCCCCCTGCCAGCTTGACGGTGTACCCCTGGCTGACCAGTGTGTCGCGAATTTTCTCACGGTGGTCGCCCTGTATCTCGATGATCCGCTCTTTCACTGTGCCACCTGTGCCACAGAGCTGTTTGAGCTGTTTTGCCATCATTTCCATGGCTTTTGCATCCAGCGGCAGACCGCTCACTGTGGTAACGCCTTTACCCTTGCGCCCACTGGTTTCACGGCGTATACGGACAATGCCATCACCCGGGGCATGGGATGTGGTTTGGGCTGGCTCCTTGATCCGCCCTTTGTCCGTTGAGTAGACCAGTGTTGAATTTTTAGCCATGTTCGGTGCTTTACCTGTTGATGAATTGATGTGAATCCTGCTTTGTGAATCCAGTGACAATGGTTCCCGAGGGGGTAGTATATGACAGGATTTTTTGATTCAGGAAACATTAGCAGGCCGAGTTTGGCATGTGTCTGCAGGTCAGCGGTAACTGACGCTGACAGGGATGAGGCGAGTAAAGACTTTATTTATGTTGCATATTTATTACAATGGCACGCAGTAATGCTCTTTGGTGTGAGGAGCTTTGTTCAGGCAGGGATTGTCTATGGTGTCAGATCAGTATGTATCAGGCTTGATTGCCAGCGGCTGGTTTAGTGCTGCGCTTGTGGTTGCCAGTTGCGGGATGATGTTGCGTTTCGGTATTCCCGGGTACCTGAGAATGCTCTCAGGTGTGCTGTTGGCAATGTCTATTATCCTCTGGGCATTGTTCGTTGCCCTGCAGGGTGTCAGTGCCAATGGCTTTGATGAAATGGTTGTCTATCATCTGTCCACGGGGCTGAAGGGGGCAGGGATAGCGGGCTATGAATACTATGTTGTCAAGTGGGTGTTCATTCTGCTTGGTCTCCTGTGTCTCTCCATTTACTGCTTCATTAAAACGCCAACTGCTAGCGTCTCTGGCAATGTGCGCTATGGCGCTGTTATTTTTCTATGTGGGGCAATTATCGCTAATCCTCTTGTAGCGCAGATAAAGAATCAGCTGCCCCTGTTGAAGACCGTTTTCCATCCGTCATTATATATGGCACAAACAGACATTGGACTTGGTGGACTTGAAGGCTTCTATGCTGAAGCCACCACAGAAAATTTATCAGATCTTGATAAAAATATCGTTATTGTCTATTTGGAGAGCCTGGAATCGGCTTATTTTGACGAGGATATTTTTGGCGATTTATTGCCAAACCTGAAGGCTATGTCGCCACAGGCTATCCGCTTTGAGAATGTGGCCATGGGGCCATTTACCTGGTGGACGATGGGCGGTATTGTAGGCTCACAGTGCGGAGTGCCACTGGTACCCTTTGGTGATGCTCAGGTCAATGATTTTACCGGCTTTGATCGTTTTCTGGTCGGGGCCACCTGCTTCGGTGATCTGCTCAGGTCCCGGGGATATTTCTCCGAATATATAGGTGGTGCATCGCTGGCGTTTGCAGGTAAAGGCGATTATCTCAGAACCCACGGTTATAACAGTATGTGGGGAAGAGAGGAGTTAGCTTCTGTGCTTTCTAGCCAGGCGCCTGTAAATTCCTGGGGTTATTTTGATGATGAAGTTCTGGCATTTTCCAAAGAGCGGTTTTCAGCGCTTTACAAAGCGGGAAAACCCTTTTCGCTGACCATACTCACCCTTGATACCCATCCACCCAAAGGCTTTGTTTCCCCACTCTGCGAGCGTTCAGGAGTAACTTTGGGCGATAATTCAATGAAGGATGCAATCCGTTGTGCCGATTTTTTGATCAGTGATTTTGTCAACGATATCCGCACTGCTGATACTCGCAAGAATACGCTCGTTATCCTCATTACCGACCACGTTTCGCATCCCAACGCTGTCTATTCAGACATCGAAAAAAGTGGTGAAAGGAGGCTGGTTTTCTGGGCCTTTTCGCCAGACAGGGAGGGTGGCGCCATAGAGCGAGATGATGCCAGTACCTTTGATGTGGCCGCTACGGTACTTTCTCTCGCTGGCGGTGACGTCGATGGTCATGGCTTTGGCCGGAACTTGCTGAGTGAGAACCTGACTGCAAGCCCTGATTGGTCAACGTTCATTGATCATCGGCCATTGGCAGATTTTCTCTGGCGCACGTCCGGAATTGAAACTGATATTGTTGTCATGCCTGAACAGCAGGGCCTTTTTATTGGCAGACAGCGTATGAAATTGCCACTTGTGATCAATTTTCGCGATGATGATACTATTGAAAGTGTACTGTGGCCCAAACCCGACGATCTGCTGATTAATCGCTTCAAGCCAGCCAATGCATTGATGATCAACGACTGTGATTGGCTTTCCTCAGATTTATCAGGGGAATTGTGTATATTCTATCGAAGCCAGTCAGGCGTTCTCTACACTGAAAAGGTCACTGGACGAAAAGTTATCAACAGGGAGGTGCTGCAGGGTTTTCTTGAAGATCGCACTTTAGCTGAACCTGGGAGTTTCACCAACTTAGGGTATGTGATTTCAACCGGCGGTCCCGGCAGATTCTCCGGGGTTTATCAAAACGGTGAGCTCAAGCCATTTACTCGCGGGATAAACATATTCCGTATTGATAGCAGTGGTTTGGATATGCTCGCTTCTTTTGATCTGTGTGGCGATGCCGACGGGAGCTTGACAAATACACGGTTGAGAAACCTGCTGGATAACACAGATAAAAGAGTGTATCTGGCAGTGAAAGATTCCGCTGTTTGTGGTGACCATGATTTTGCCGCCTTGCTCGATGCCATCAATGTACAGGGCTTGGCCAATTTGGGGTTCCGCGAACCCTACATTGCGGTCATTGATGGCAATAACAATGTAGTGCTTGAACAAAGTGGAGATACGGAAACCCGGATTGTATATCCATTGTTGAGCCTGGATAATCTGGGGGAAGAAAATGCAGGCAGTGATTCCCTGCCATCCGGTTAATTCCTGTTACTGACGGCAATCCAGCAATATTTTGCCAATATGCTGGCTGCTTTCCATGAGTGTATGGGACTGGGCGACATTTTCCAGGGGAAATGTCTGGTCAATTACCGGTCTTATTTGTCCCGCCTCAATCAGAGGCCACAGATTTTTGAGTACTTCAGCCGCAATGCGGGCTTTTTCCTCGATTGGCTGGCTGCGCAGGGTTGAACCGCTCAGCACCAGTTGCTTGAGCATTACGGGCATGAGATCGATTTCAACCTTTGAACCTTTGAGAAAAGCGAGAGAGATAATTCTCCCTTTGCGTGCAGCGGTCTTGATGTTCCTTTGTACATAATCACCACCCACCATGTCGATGATAATGTCGGCGCCCTGTCCGTCAGTCAGCGTCTTGATGTCAGTGAAGTCTTCGGTGTTGTAATTGAACGCCTTCACAGCCCCGAGCTGTTCGCAAACGCGGCATTTGGCTTCGCTGCCCGCTGTTGCATAGACGGTTGCCCCCAGCGCTCTGGCAACCTGGATAGCGGTGGTGCCTATGCCGCTGCTGCCGCCGTGAATGAGCACTACATCGCCCGCCTGAAGTTCACCCTTTTCCACCAGATTGAACCACACAGTGAAGAAGGTTTCAGGCAGGGCCGCCGCTTCGGAAAGAGATAATCCCTGCGGCACCGGCAGGCACAGGTCCTGGTGGGCGATGGCGTGTTTGCTGTAGCCGCCGCCAGGGAGGAGGGCGCAGACCTCGTCACCAACAGACCATTTCACGACTGCAGCGCCGGTAGCAATAATGATGCCGGATACTTCCAGGCCGGGAATGTCCGTTTCTCCCTGGGGGGCAGGGTAAAGCCCGCGGCGCTGGAAAATATCCGGGCGATTTATGCCTGCTGCCCACACCTGGATGACCACCTCCTGATCCCCTGGCGCTGGCAGTGGTCTGGTGGTCAGATGCAACTGGTCAGAATTTCCAGGTGCGGTTATTTCAATGCAGTGGGTGTTGGCCGGAGCTTTCATCAAGTTACCACCAGGGTGTGGAGTAGAGCGCAAAAGTATAGCATCGACAACTGTCGCAGTTATGTTGAGCCGACAATTCCTTCTATAATGACTTTTGAAAAAATCACCAGGGCGAATCATGCCAGTTGATACCGTGCGGGAAAGGCTCAATATCATTATTTTCGGTACAGATACTCCGGCGGGGCGGCTCTTTGATATCGTGCTGATTTACACCATTCTGGCCAGTGTGATTGCAGTGATGCTGGATTCAGTTGCTGTCGTTAATGCACGCTATGGCCTTGTGCTGTTTTATCTGGAATGGGGCTTTACCCTGCTTTTTACCCTGGAATACCTGGTGCGTATTGCCGTCTCTCATCGCCCCTTGCGCTATGTGCTGAGTTTTTACGGATTTGTGGATCTGCTGTCGATCATACCAACCTACCTGGCCATCTTTGTTGCTGGGGCCAACTACCTGTTGATTATCCGGTTGCTGCGTGTTCTGCGGGTTTTTCGCATACTCAAACTGGTGCGTTACAGCAACGAAGCTGCATTCCTGATGCGCGCACTGTATTCTGCGCGGCGCAAGATTTCGGTGTTTTTCCTCGGGGTGCTGGTGCTCAGTACCGTTTTTGGCTGTCTGATGTTTGTTGTTGAGGGTCCGGGAAACGGCTTTACCAGCATTCCCAAAAGTATCTACTGGACTATTGTCACCATTACCACTGTAGGCTATGGGGATATCACGCCCATCACAGCCCTGGGGCAGCTTATTTCTACCCTGGCCATGCTGACAGGCTATTCGATTATAGCCATTCCCACTGGCATCATTTCCGTGGAGATGATGGCGGAAGCAAATCGGGAGCGGGATGCCAGCCGGACAATGAATCTGTGCAGAGCCTGTGGGGGTGGCGGCCATGATCCTCGGGCGCATTTTTGCCAGTTCTGCGGGTCCCCCCTGAAACTTGGTGAAGAGTCCCTGGGCTGATCTTCTCGCCGCTTTGCTGCTGTCGCAAGCGGTGTTGATATAACCCTGTGAAAATTAGGGTGAACCCTGTACCAAAACGGCCAATATGATGGTTGTCAGACCAATGATCAATTTACTTTCAGGGCTGTTTTCGGTATAAATCCCCAGACCATAGCGTTATGGTCGGCTGTTGCCTTTTCTGTAAAAAAAGGCGAATTATAGGGGGAATTTTTTTGAAGCCGACAAATATAAAACATCCTGAGTATTTTCATAAAGTTGTTGATTGCCAGTACGCCTGCCCAGCGCACACCCCTGTTCCCGAATATATTCGTCTTATAGCCCAGGGGCGCTATGACGATGCCTATATGGTCAACTGGGAGTCCAATGTGTTTCCCGGTATCCTTGGCCGCACCTGTGACCGCCCCTGTGAGCCCGCCTGTCGCCGTGGCCGGGTAGAAGAAGAACCCGTGGCCATCTGCCGCCTCAAGCGCGTTGCCGCCGATAACAAGGTCAAGGACGATATCGCCAAACGCATCCCGTCCAAACCCGTGAAAAAGAATGGCAAGCGTATTGCCTTGGTTGGCGCCGGCCCGGCATCACTTACCGTGGCTCGCGACCTGGCGCCGCTGGGCTATGAGCTGCATATTTTTGATGCCCAGAAAGCCGGTGGCGGGTTTATGCGCAGCCAGATTCCCTCATTCCGCCTGCCTGAGGAGGTGCTGGACGAAGAAGTGGGCTATATCCTCGGCATGGGTCCGGTCGCCCGATTCGACACCTATATCGAGAGTCTGAAGAGCCTGCTGGATCAGAACTACGATGCTGTATTCGTCGGTTCTGGCGCCCCCCGTGGACGGGACCTGAAAAACCTGCCGGGTCGTCAGGAAGGGGATGCCAGTATTCATATCGGCATCGACTGGCTGGGCAGTGTCGCCTTTGAACACACAAAAAGCATCGGCAAGAAAGTCATTGTGCTGGGTGGTGGCAATACAGCCATGGATTGTTGCCGCACTGCCCGCCGCCTGGGTGGTGAAGATGTAAAAGTACTGGTGCGCAGTCCCTTTGCAGAGATGAAAGCCTCCCCCTGGGAGAAAGAAGACGCCATTCATGAAGATATCCCCATTATCGACAACCATGTGCCCCTGGAATTTGTTATCGAAGAGGGCAAATTGGTGGGTATGCGTTTTGACAGGGTGCGAGCTGAATATGACAGTGCCGGACGCCGCAGCCTTGTTTCTACCGGTGAAGAACCCGCTTTCTTCCCTTGCGACAATGTGCTGGTAGCCATCGGTCAGGAAAATTCCTTCCCCTGGATTGAGCGCGATATCGGTATCGTGTTTGACAAATGGGGTATGCCGGTGCTGGACAAGGATACATTTCAGGCTTCCAACCCCAGGGTTTTCTTTGGTGGCGATGCCGCCTTCGGTCCTGAAAACATCATCACTGCCGTGGCCCATGGTCATCAGGCGGCCATTTCCATTGACTTGTTCTGTCGAGGCGAAAAGCCCTCCAAGCGCCCCGCGCCGGGCGTGACCCTGGTCAGCCAGAAAATGGGTATCCACGAGTGGAGCTATGACAACCAGGTGGACGACGACCTGCGCTACAAGGTACCCCACGCCGACAAAAAACTCTCCCTGCTCGACCGCAAGCTGGAAGTGGAGCTGGGTTTTGATGTGGCCACCGCGTTCCGCGAGGCAGAGCGCTGCCTTAACTGTGATGTGCAGACCGTGTTCAGCGACAGTCGCTGTATAGAGTGTGATGCCTGTGAGGATATCTGTCCCACCGATTGCATCAGTTTTGTTGAAAACGCCGAAGAGGAAGTATTGCGCAAGCGCCTGAAGATTCCGGCCAACAACCTCACCCAGGATCTCTATGTGTCCGCCCCCCTCAAGACGGGCCGGGTCATGGTGAAGGACGAAGATGTCTGCCTGCACTGTGGTTTGTGCGCCGAACGCTGCCCCACCTCCGCGTGGGATATGCAGAAATTCCTCTACGAAGTGACCAAGGCCGCCCCACTATGAAGCCTATAGAAGCTGTTAACGATTTCGTTATCCGTTTTGCCAACGTCAATGGCACCGGCTCCGCCAGTGCCAATAACCTGTTTGCCAAGGCGGTGTTCCGTATGGGGATTCCCATGTCCCCGAAAAATATTTTCCCCTCCAATATCCAGGGACTGCCCACTTGGTACGAAGTGCGTGTCAGTGAAAAAGGCTACCTGGGCAGTCGCGGTGGCGTGGACATGATGGTGGCCATCAATCCCCAGAGCATGCAGGAAGACATTGCCAGCCTGGAGCCGGGCGGCTACTTCTTCTACGACAACACCAAGCCCCTGGACATTCGTTACCACCGCAATGACATTACCTATGTCGGGATTCCCCTCACCGATATCTGCCGTCGCGAATATGCCGATCCCAAACAGCGCCAGCTATTCAAGAACGTGATCTATGTGGGTGCGCTTTCGGCGTTGCTGAACCTGGAATTTTCCGTACTGAAGGATCTGATCGGTGAGCAGTTCAAGGGCAAGGAAAAACTGGTCGCACCCAATATCCACGCCCTTGAACTGGGCTATCAGTATGCCAGTGAGAACTTCAAGTGCCCGCTGGGGATACGTCTGGAGCGCCGCAACAAGGTCGGCAACAAGATTCTGATGGAGGGCAATGCCGCCATTGGCCTTGGTGCGGTTTACGGTGGTGCATCCGTTGTTGCCTGGTACCCTATTACGCCTTCTACCTCGGTGGTGGAAGCCTTTGAAAAATACGCCAACCGGCTGCGTATTGATGCCGGTAGCGGTGACAAGAAATTCGCCATCGCCCAGGCCGAGGACGAGCTGTCCGCTATCGGCATGGTGGTGGGTGCCGCCTGGAACGGTGCGCGCTCCTTTACGGCTACCTCCGGGCCGGGTGTATCCCTGATGAGCGAATTCCTCGGACTGGCGTATTTCGCCGAAGTGCCCGTGGTGCTGGTGGATGTGCAGCGCGCAGGCCCGTCCACCGGTATGCCCACCCGCACCCAGCAGTCGGACCTGTTTGCTGCGGCCTATGCCTCCCACGGTGACACCAAGCATGTGCTGCTGTTTCCCTCGACGCCCAAGGAGTGCTTTGACATGAGCGCCCAGAGTTTCGAGCTTGCCGATTTGTTGCAGACCCCCATTATCCTGATGACTGACCTTGATCTGGGTATGAACGACAATATGTCCGACCCCCTGGAGTGGGATGATGCCAAGGTCTACAACCGCGGCAAGGTGTTCAGCGCCCAGCAGCTCGACAGCATGAAGGAGCGCTTTGGTCGCTACCTGGACATGGATGGTGATGGCATCTGTTACCGTACCTATCCGGGCACGCACCCTGAAAAAGGCGCCTTCTTCACCCGTGGCACCTCCCGGGATGAATATGCCATCTACACCGAGAGCGGCGATGCCTATGTGCGCAACATGGAGCGCCTGCTGAAAAAGTTTGAAACCGCCAAGCTGCATGTTCCGGGACCAGTTTTTCATCCCGCCCGCGAAGCCACTCGCGACGGCATTATTTTCTTCGGCACCAGCACCGATTCCTCACTCGAAGCGCTGGATATGCTCGCTGCGGAAGGTGTCCATATCGATGCCATGCGCGTGCGGGCTTTCCCCTTCAGCCAGGCCGTGGAAGATTTTATTGAGCAGCATGACCGGGTGTTCGTGGTGGAGCAGAACCGCGATGGCCAGCTGCGCAAAATGCTGATCATCGAGTGCGATATTGATCCGAAAAAATTGCTCTCAGTGCGTTATTACGGTGGCATGCCCATTACCGCACGCACCATCAGCCGTCAGATCCACCAGCTCAAGGGTGGAGCCACTGTCACCAAAATTCGCCGCAAGGCAGGGTAACTCTCATGAGCTATATTCGTCCCAATTTTCGCCACCCCGAGCTTCAGGCCAATGAGCTGGGTTATGTCCGCAAGGACTATGAGGGCAGTCTGTCCACACTCTGTGCAGGTTGCGGCCACGATTCCATCAGTGCAGCCATTATCCAATCCTGTTTTGAATTGGCCATCCCACCCCACAGGGTTGCCAAGATATCCGGTATTGGCTGTTCGTCGAAAACGCCGACTTACTTTCTGGGCAAATCCCATGGTTTCAATTCCGTCCATGGCCGTATGCCCTCGGTAGCCACAGGTGCCAATCTGGCCAACTGTGATATGGTCTATATAGGTGTTTCCGGTGACGGCGACAGCGCTTCTATTGGTCTTGGCCAGTTTGCCCATGTCACCCGCCGCAACCTCAACATGCTCTATATTGTCGAGAACAACGGCTGTTACGGTCTTACCAAAGGGCAGGATTCTGCCACTGCTGATGTGGGTTCCGCCAGCAAAAAGGGCGTCCCCAACCCCTACGAACCCATTGATCTGTGCACCATGGCCCTGCAACTGGGCGCCACCTTTGTGGGCAGAAGTTTTTCCGGTGACAAAAAACAGCTGGTGCCCCTGATTAAGGCAGCGATCTCTCACCGCGGTTTTGCCTTTATCGATGTTATTTCTCCCTGCGTGACCTTTAACAACACGGTGCAATCCACCAAAGGCTATGAGTATGCCCGGGAGCACATGGCCGCCACGGGCAAGATGGATTTTGTCCCGGTCCGCCAGGAAATTACCGCCGATTACGAGCCGGGCTTTACCCATGAGATCACTCTCCATGACGGTTCGGTAATTCACCTGTACAAGCAGGAAACGGGATTTGATGTGGGTGATCGCAACCAGGCAATCCGCAACCTGCAGGCTTATAAAAAGAAGGGTGAAGTACTCACAGGGCTGCTGTATGTGGAGCCGGATGACGCTGATTTTCACGAAATCCAGGGTACAGTGAGTAAACCTCTGCGGGATCTGGATGCTGCCGATCTCTGCCCAGGGAGTCGATCTCTCGATGCGATCAATGCCAACTTGCGCTGATTTGCCATTGGTTCAGCTGTTTTATAGTTGCCTTATGATGTCGCTCCAGGATTGATCCATGAACGTACAGCAAACCATTGAAAGCAAGGTGGTCGCGGCTTTCTCCCCTCAACATATTGAGGTGATCAACGAAAGCCATATGCACAGTGTGCCAGTGAATTCTGAAACCCATTTCAAGCTGGTTCTGGTGAGCGATGAATTTGTTGGTAAACGTCAGGTGCAACGGCACCAGATGGTTTACGGTGTTCTCGCTGAACAATTGAAGACTGGTGTTCATGCCCTGGCCTTGCATACCTACACGTCCCAGGAGTGGTTAGGCGTGTCGCCAGACTCGCCCAGTTGCAAGGGCGGCTCCAAAGTGGGGAGTTGATCTTCAGCGCCGCGCGGCTGGTTTACTTTTTGAAACACAATCAGGTAATGCACAATGACAATGAAAGCGTTGATTCCCCTGTTCTTTGCCACAGCAAGCGTGCTTGCCCTGGCCGGCCAGACTCCTGCCCCAGAGGGTGCACGGGCTTATATTATCTCACCGCAAAATGGCGCAACGGTAAGCAGCCCGGTGCAGGTAATATTTGGTCTGGAGGGAATGGGTGTTGCTCCTGCCGGGATTGAACACGCCAATACCGGGCATCACCACTTGCTGGTTGATGTAGATCCGTTGCCGGACATGGACAAGCCAATTCCCGCCGACAAGAACCACATCCATTTCGGTGGTGGTCAAACCGAGATTACCCTGGATCTGGAGCCGGGTACCCATACATTGCAATTGCTGTTGGGCGACCACTATCACATTCCTCACAGCCCGCCGGTTCTGTCTGAAACCATCACCATTACAGTCCAGTAGTCACAAGCCAGGCTTGCAAACAGGGTCATTCCAGGTAGTCAACGGTCTTTCCAGTTGACTACCTGGAATGACCCTGTGAACTGAGCAACCCTTTTTTGTAAAAAAGACAATAAAAGCCCTGATAGTTTTAAGTGTATTAATCTGGATCAATTCGCGCATCTCCCTTTGATGGTCTACTGGCAGCAGGCCAGATAACCAACTCACCAGAGGGACTTCCATGAAAAAAAGAACACTTGTTTTGGGTTTGACCGTGGCTGCGACAGTACTGTCCACGCAGTCTGTGTTTGCCCATAAAGCCGGAGATATTATCGTTCGCGCCGGGGTGGCCACGGTGGCGCCGGATGAAAACAGTTCGGCACTGAATATTCCAGCCCTGGGCGGAGAAATTGGCGGTTCTTCCGCCAGGGTGGACAACAACAGCCAGCTGGGCATTACCGGCTCCTGGATGCAGAGCAACAGCTGGGGGCTGGGGCTGCTTGCCGCTACACCTTTCAAGCACGATGTTGATGCAGTCACTGGTGACCTTGGTCTTGGTACTGTCGGTGCGGGTACAGTCAAGCATTTACCCCCCACGTTGACAGTGCAGTTTTTCCCCCTTCCGGAGGATTCCCGGTTTCAGCCCTATGTGGGTGCAGGGGTGAATTACACGGTATTCTTTGACGAATCCGTTGATCGTGAACTTGAATCTGTACTCGGAAAGGGCAAGCTTGACCTGAAGGACTCCTGGGGGCTGGCGCTGGAAGCGGGCGTGGATCTTGATCTGGGAAACAACTGGCTGCTCAACGCAGCGGTGTGGTATCTGGATATTGATACGGATGCGAAATTCAGGTTTGACAGTGGCGTCACTGTCGCTACCAGTGTCGATATAGATCCATGGGTTTATGCTCTTGCCATTGGCTATAAGTTCTGACCGTGCTGACTGCATAAAAAAGCCGGGAAATCCCCGGCTTTCTCGTCATTGGGGTGGAGATCAGGTATTGGCCATGGATTTGAGGCGTTCAAAATCGGTGATTTCAATTTCTTTTTTATCCACCACCAGCAGATCCAGTTTCTGGAAGCGGCTGAACACACGGCTTACGGTTTCGACGGTCAGCCCCAGATAGTTACCGATATCAGCCCTGGACATGGGCAGACGGAAGCGGGTGCCGGACAGTTTGCGGCGGGCATTGCGGGCAGAGATGCTGGTCAGCAGGGTGGCAATACGCTCTTCGGCGCTATTCTTGCTGAGCATGGTGATCAGCTGCTGATCGTTGGTGATTTCGCGACTCATCAGACTGAAAAAATGCCTCTGCAATGAAGGGATCTGGGTGCTCAATTCTTCCATGCGGGCAAAGGGGATTTCACACACAGCGGATGTTTCCAAAGCCATAGCCGCATTGATATGGTTGGGGTGTCCGATCCCGTCCATACCAAAAATTTCCCCAGGCAAATAAAAGCCGGTGACCTGTTCGATGCCGTCATTGTTGACGGTAAACCCCTTGATGGCCCCACTGCGAACAGCATAGATGGAGCGGAAAGGTTCTCCCGCATGGTAGATATAGTCGCCTTTTTGCAGGGGGCGCCCCCTTTCCACGATGCGGTCAAGGCGTTCAATCTCATCGGCCTGCAAGGCAATCGGCAGGCACAGAGCATTCATCCTGCAGTCACCGCAGTGAATGGTGCCATTGTGAGGACACTTGCTCTCCATGGTGTTGTTCCCCGAGTTACTGGTGGGGAGGAGTATAGTCATTCGCTCGGGGTTGGTCATCAGTTAGATTGCTGATCAGTGCCTGGAATACCTCGCCAAGATTTCTCGTGCCCGCTTCAGTAAGCTTCGACTGCTCCTGATCCCGGGTTATCCAGCCCCTGGCTTCCAGCTTCTTGACAGTAGTGTTGCTGTATCCCTTACAGCTGTCGATATGGTGATAGCAGTAGAGTGACTGGATAAGTCGGTAGCTGTCCTGCTCCGCCAGGGGCGTGCTGCTCCAGCTTGCCAGGGGGTTGAGGCGGTTAAGCACCCTGTGGCGGTAGCGGTCCGGGTCTGTCATGTTGTGGTAAAGGTAGCCCCCTGAAATCCCCTCTGCGGCTGCTCCCAGCCCCAGCCAGTTGACGATATCGCGGTTATAAAATCCCCAGGGTCCATAGCACAACCTGTGGTTATCCCTGAGCGCAATATCCCCATGACATGGCCTTTTGAAACAGTTTTCGCCAAACTGCAGGTAGCCGTGTTGTTGCAGTTGGAGTCCCCCGTTGTCAAGGGTTTGCTGCGAAAGCCGTTGCTCGCCCAGAGTGCTGATGGCGGGTAAAGAGGGTATCAGTTCTATTTCTTCCGCTGCTGCGGATACCAGCAGGGCAAGTACCTTGTCGAGATAAACGGGATCCGTGTCTGCCCCCAGACACAGCTCGCATTGCAAACGCAATCCGGAGAATTCGCCGATGATCTCCAGCGCCCTGGAAACGGGGCCAACACTGCGGTCGGGACCGGCAATGCTGGCATCCAGGGTAAGACGGATGACCTCAAAGCCAAGACCCTTGAGCAGCGCCAGGGTGTTGCGGTCACAATGCTCAGGCCCAAGATGGATGCCGCGATCGACACCCTGATTATTTTTCAGGTTGAAACGGGAGCAGAGGCGAAACACCAGCTCGGTGATTCCGTCGGTGCTCAACTGACGCAAAGGGTATCCCCTGAACCACAGGCTGGCCACCGGACCCTTGGTGGAAAAAAGCGACTCTTTTGTGTGTATTTCCCGGGACAGGAGCCCCAGATAGTCTTCACAGACCCGGGGTGGGAAATACAGGTTAATCCCCATCCTGGATATGCTCGGTATGGGGTTGCCGGGGCATGTGCTCTGGTTTTCGGCAGTTTCTTCCGACAGCACGGTGAAGGCAGGATTGCGGCGTACCTGCTCGGGTTTCATGGTGTAATCCTCTTGGAACAGCACGTGCCCGGATGTTTGTGGTTGCGACTGTACGCCCTGATACCCCTTGTATAAATGATGCAAATCAACAGACGCTTCTGTCTGTGACAGCTACACTTAAAGCCGTCAATAACAGCCATTCATCAACTGAAAGAGGGTTTTCAATGAATACGATACTGGGTGTCGTCAATGACTGGGAGCTGGCGCCAAGGGTGTTGCAGCGTGCGCGTCAATTGGCAAAAGCCTATGGTGCGCGGGTCACCATGTACTGTCCGGTAAGCGATCAGCTGGAAGAGATGAACCGCTACATCGGTTTTGATAATTACGAAGCCGTGAAGGAGGAAATCCTGGAGGATAACCGCGCCCGCCTCGAACAATTGATTGGCGACGAAGATATCGACACGGAAATCGACTGGCGGTCCCATCCCTACCAGGGCGTCGCCCACCATGCAGAGCAATGTTCTGCCAGCCTGATTGTCATCGGCATGAGCCAGCACCATGTGATTGCTGACCTGCTCCACAAGGCGGATGACTGGCATTTGCTGCGGGAGGCCCGCTGTCCTGTGATGCTGTTGTCCCGTTCCGAACACCCATTCCGCACAGTGATTGCCGCAGTTGACAGCCTTGACGAATCCGAAGAAAACCAGAGTCTCAGCGCCCGTGTGCTGGATCAGGCAAAAGCCCTGGCAGATGTCATGCACCTGCCCCTTACGGTGGTGAGCGTGGTGCCCGATCCGGCTTATGTCTATGGCGATATGGCGGCATCTCCCCTGATGGCGGATTATCGCAGCCAGGCAGAAGCTGCAGCGCGCCATAACCAGAATGGTTTGCTGGCGCGACTGGGTATCCGCGCCGATCGTCAGGTGATTCTGGTGGGACGGGTTGAAAGTGCTCTGAAGGAAACCGTCAGCGATGCTGGTTTGCTGGTGCTGGGCACCATTGCCAAGAAGGGCTGGAAGGGGTTTTTTATCGGCAATACCGCCGAGCGTATACTCAGCCGCCTGGACGGCGATATGCTGGTGGTTAATTGAAGAGATTTCTCAGGGGTGCGGTTTGCCCCATATCGCCTCAAGGCGCTGGTCCCGGCCGCAGCTGCGACGATAGTACTTGTAGCGCAAGGGATTGCGCTGGTAATAATTCTGGTGATATTCCTCGGCTGGGTAAAATGTGCCCGCCGCGACAATTTCAGTGGCTATGTCATCGCCATTTTCGATTGCTGACAGCCTGCGCGAGTCCGCGAGTCGCTTTTTACTGTCCAAAGCAGTCGCCATCTGGTGCTTAGTCAGGGTGAAGATCCCGCTGCGGTACTGGGAGCCGCGATCACAGAATTGACCACCTCCATCCAGTGGGTCGATATTGCGCCAGAACACCTCCAGTAAAGTCTGATAATCCACCCTGGCAGGGTCAAACGTGATCCGCACCGCTTCGGTGTGCCCTGTATTGCCCGCAGAGACTGTTTCGTAAGTGGGGTTGGCGCTGTGCCCGCCGATATAACCGGATGTGGTGTCCGTGACTCCGTCAATGGCGTCAAAGGGTGGCTCCATGCACCAAAAGCAGCCCCCGGCGAATATGGCAGTGTCGCGTTTGTCTGCAGCAAATCCCCCGCTGCAGACACTCAGTGCCAGCAGGAAAAAAATCGGTCTGAGTAAAATCAATGTTTGCTCCGCTACCTGTTTGGTGCTGCGAGGATGGTTGAATGGATCCGGCCCGCAGGGCCATAAACCCCAGTGACAGCTCACAATGGCGTACAGTTTTAGCCCATTCTTCAGCCGATCGACAAACTATTTTCCCGGTAGATTGTAAGTGGTTGATAAGGTGGGGATTGTTTTTGTTGACTGGCTTATCGTTTAGCCCTATTTTGCGCGCAATTGGCGGGAGCCAATCTCTATGGATGTTTAGCTTATCTATGCCAGAGGTGACTTGCGATGAGTGACGAAGACGACGACGAGCTGGATGGCCTGGAAGAGACAGAAGAGGAAGAGACTGCTGTGGAAGAGCAAGTCAAACCCTCTCCCCTCGCCGATCTTGAAGCGCGACGCAGACTTGAGGCAAAACTCGAAGAGCGACGTTTGCGCAAGTTGATCCAGGATTATGATTTCGACGATATTGCCTGAACCAGACAGTTTGATGGCCGTTTTGGCAAAACCGCATCACTGGTGACACACAAGCAAAAGCCCGGCAGTAGTCGGGCTTTTTTGTGAGTGCGTAACTGCAACCCCGGGGGATTTTCGGCATAATAGCGCCTCTTTGTGATCCGAGAGGCCATTTTTGAGCACACAGCAAGTTCTGGAATGTCGCGATATTGCCTTTGAGCGGGACTATATGCCCATATTTTCAGGGTTGTCCTTCTCGCTGCAGCGTGGCCGGATACTGCAGGTCACAGGGGCCAATGGATCTGGCAAGACAACACTGCTGCGCATCCTGGCCACATCCCTGACCGCTTCAGAAGGCAGGATCCTCTGGAATGGCCAGGATCTGGATGGCCGCAGGGCAGAGTATCGCTTCGACATGCTTTATCTTGGCCATCAGCCCGGGGTGAAAACTGCCCTCACTCCCCGGGAGAATCTCGCCTGGCTGCGCCCCCTCCACCCCAATGCAGGCCACGATATCACCCTGGCACTGGCGGCGGTGGGCCTGGCTGGCCTGGAGGATACTCCCTGTCACACCCTGTCTGCGGGTCAGTTGCGCAGGGTGGCCCTGGCCCGGCTTTATCTCAGCGCTGCAACCCTGTGGATACTGGATGAACCTTTTACGGCCATTGACCGCGACGGTGTAAACAAGCTGGAGACGCTGATCCAAAACCATGCACGGCGCGGTGGTGCTGTGGTCATCACCACCCACCAGCCGCCACAACTGGATAACCTTTGTGAGCTGGATATGGAGCTTTATGGCGCTTCCTGAGCCGATTGCACCTGATACAACCGTACCTGATCCAGCGGCACCTGATCAGAGGGTACCTGAACTTGCGACCGCAGCGGCATTCCAGGCGGTGTTATCCCGGGATATGACCCTGGCTTTTCGTCATCGCGGTGAGATGGCCAACCCGCTGATCTTTTTCGTGATGGTTGCCACCCTGGTGCCGCTTGGGGTTACGCCGGAATCGGGCCAGCTGGCCCTGTTGGCTCCCGGAATGATCTGGGTGATGGCGCTGCTGGCGTCACTGCTGTCGGCGGAAACACTGTTCCTGTCGGACCACCGCGATGGCAGCCTTGAGCAACTGGTGTTGTCCCCGCAACCTCTGTGGTTGCTGGTGCTGGCCAAAATTGCTGTGCATTGGCTGGTGACAGGCTTGCCGTTGACCCTGCTTTCACCCCTGCTGGGGGTAATGCTGTCGCTGCCTTCCCAGGGTTTTTGGCCCCTGTTGCTGAGTCTCGCCCTGGGTACAGCGGCCCTCAGCATGATTGGCGCCATAGGTGCGGCGCTGACAGTGGCGATTCCCCGCGGGGGACTGCTGCTGTCATTGATTGTGATGCCACTGTATATGCCGGTGCTGATTTTCGGGGCCAGCGCTGTGCAGCTGGCGGTTGATGGCGTGTCCCCCGCTGGCGCACTGGCGGTACTGGGGGCGCTGCTGGCATTTTCCTGTCTGATATCGCCCTTTGCCACAGCGGGGGCGCTGCGAGTGAGTTTGCATGGCTAGAACACGTCCAATTATGCCGGAGTGGTTCCATCGTCTGGGATCACCCAGGGGTTTTTACCGGATGACCAATAGCTGGGCGCCCTGGCTGGGCGTTGCCACTATTGCACTGTTGGCAGTAGGCACGGTTTGGGGACTGGGATTCGCCCCCCAGGACGCCAAACAGGGAAACAGTTTCCGTATCATCTATATCCATGTGCCCGCCGCCTTTCTGGCGCTGGCGGGATACTATGTCATGGCCGTGGCCGGGGCCATCGGTCTGATCTGGAAAATGAAACTGGCGCACATGGTAATGAAGGCCGCTGCGCCCCTGGGTGCGGCCCTGACATTGATATCCCTGGTAACTGGTTCCCTGTGGGGCAAACCCACCTGGGGTACCTATTGGGTGTGGGATGCACGTATCACCTCCATGCTGGTGCTGTTTTTCCTCTATCTGGGGGTGATTGCCCTGCATTACGCCTATACCAACGGCGAGGCGGCCAGCAAGGCCAGTGCGGTGCTGGCTCTGGTGGGCACCGCCAACATTCCCATCATCTACAAATCCGTGGACTGGTGGTATACCCTGCACCAGCCCGCCACCATCAAGTTGACCCAGGCCCCCAGTATGCATCCGGACATGTTTTATCCGCTGTTGGTGATGATCGCCGGCTTTTACTGTTTTTATGTCCTGGTGCTGTTGCTCAACACCAGGGCTGAAATCCTCAACCGCGAGCGTCGCACCCGCTGGGTTGTCGATCTGGCTGAAGGGAAGGGCATATGATGTTCCAGTTTGATAGCATGGCGGCCTTTACAGCCATGGGTGGTCACGGATTTTATATCTGGTTGTCTTATCTGGTGACCACATTGATTATGGCCTGGTTGGTGGCAAACCCGCTGCTGCGCAACCGCCAGCTTTTCAAAGTCGTGAAGCGCCAACAGGCACGGCAAAATCCACATCAAGGTGCCGTTAATACCGGTTCCCGGGAGAATCTACCCTGATGCATCCACTTCGTCGCCAACGTCTTATTGCTGTCATTTTTATTGTGGTTTTTGCCACCCTGGCAGTGGCATTGGTTACCTATGCCCTGCGGCAGAATATCAATCTGTTCTACTCTCCCTCCCAGATTGTTGCGGGGGACGCGCCAGAGGGCACGCGCATCCGGGTTGGCGGTATGGTAGTCAATGGCAGCATCGTGCGTTCCCCCGGTGGACTTGAAACCACTTTCCGGGTGACTGATGGCCCGGCAGAAGTGGTGGTCAGCTACACCGGTATCCTGCCGGATCTGTTTGGCGAAAATGAGGCCGCAGTGGCCACCGGGCAGATTGATGACAGGGGCCACTTTGTTGCAACCGAAGTGCTGGCCAAACATGACGAAAACTATATGCCCCCGGAAGTGGCCGATGCCATGAATAAAGCCATGGAAAAAGCCCACGAGACGCAGCCATGAATCCTGAAATAGGCCATTTCTGCCTGATTCTGGGTTTTGGCCTCGCCATTTTCCAGTCTGTGGTGCCCATGCTGGGTTCGGTTACCGTCAATCGCGCCTGGATGTCCGCCGCGCGGCCCCTGGCGCTGGGTCAATTTGTGCTGGCCGCCATCAGTTTCGGGTTTCTCACCCTGGCATTTTTGCAGGACGATTTTTCTGTTCTCTATGTGGTCAACAACTCCAACAGCCTGCTGCCCTGGTATTTCAAATTCAGCGCCGTGTGGGGCGCCCACGAAGGCTCGCTGCTGCTGTGGGTGCTGATTCTGGCGGGCTGGACTGCGGCGGTGGCGCTGTTCAGTCGTAGCATGCCCCTCACACTGGTGGCGCGGGTGCTGTCGGTAATGGCCATGGTGGCGGTGGGTTTTTACCTGTTTTTGCTGTTCACCTCCAACCCCTTTGAGCGTGTGCTGCCGTTTCCCGCGCCCGATGGAGCCGATCTCAACCCCCTCCTGCAGGATGTTGGCCTGATCATCCACCCACCGCTGCTGTATATGGGCTATGTGGGTTTGAGCGTACCTTTTGCCTTTGCCATTGCCTCACTGCTGGCGGGGCGCCTGGATGCTGCCTGGGCGCGCTGGACACGGCTGTGGACCACGGCGGCTTGGGCCTTTCTTACCGTAGGTATTGCCCTTGGCAGTTGGTGGGCCTATTACGAGCTGGGCTGGGGTGGCTGGTGGTTCTGGGATCCGGTGGAGAATGCCTCCTTTATGCCCTGGCTGGTGGCCACTGCCCTGGTGCACAGCCTGTCGGTGACAGAGAAGCGCGGCGCCTATCGCAGCTGGACATTGCTGTTGGCGATTTTTGCCTTTTCCCTCAGTCTGCTGGGCACTTTCCTGGTGCGCTCCGGGGTGCTGACGTCGGTTCACGCCTTTGCAACGGATCCCGCCAGGGGCGTTTTTATCCTCGCATTTCTCGGGGTTGTAGTGGGTGGTTCCCTGCTGCTTTACGCCATACGCGGCCAGACCCTGCGCTCCCAGGGCACCTTTGACTGGGTGTCCCGGGAAGTGTTTATGCTGGTCAACAACATCCTGTTGATGATTGCCACCGCCATTATCCTCCTCGGCACTCTCTATCCCCTGGTGGCGGATGTGCTGGGATGGGGCAAGATTTCCGTGGGGCCACCGTACTTCAATCTCTTCTTTACCCCCCTGATGCTGGTGCTTGCCCTGTTGATGGGGGTGGGTGCCATCCTGCGCTGGAAGCGCACCGAATGGAGTTGGCTCAAGCTGCGCCTCGCCATTCCCCTGCTGGTGGCGGTGGCCGCTGGATTGTTGTTCCCCTGGCTGTACGGCGGCGAATTTCATCCCGGCGCGGCGGTGACGGTGCTGGTGTTTACCTGGGTGCTGGCCCTGACGCTTCAGGACCTGTGGCAGAAATCTGCTCACTCCGGCGGCCACCTGATTGGCCTGGGGCGCCTGACGGGCAGCTTTTACGGCATGCATCTGGCTCATATCGGGCTGGTGAGCTGTATTCTCGGCGCCGGGTTGACCACTGTTTACAGCGTTGAAAAGGACGCGCGGGTAGAGCCGGGGACTGTAATTGAAGATCTGGGCTATCACTTTGAGTTTGTGGGTGTCAGCAAGGTGCGCGGCCCCAACTACATTGCCGATCAGGCGGAGGTGCGGGTCACCTACAATGGCCGTGATGTTGCTGTGCTCTATCCCGAAAAACGCCGCTATCTGGTCAGCGGTCAGGTGATGACGGAGGCGGGCATTAACGGTCGTCTGTGGCGCGATCTTTACGTCTCCCTCGGCGAGCCGCTGGAGGACGATGCCTGGGCTGTACGGGTCCATGTCAAACCCTTTGTGCGCTGGATCTGGCTTGGCTCCCTGTTGATGGCGGGGGGCGGTTTGCTGGCGATGCTCGACAGGCGCTACCGCCCGCAGCGCGCCGCAGCCGCAGTGTCTGCCAATCTGGCGACAGGAATCTGACCATGAAAAACCTCAAGCTCTTTATTCCCTTGGGAATTTTCCTGGTGCTGGCGCTGTTCCTCTACCAGGGACTGAGCCGCGATCCCAGTGAGCTGCCTTCAGCGCTGATCAGCAGGCCGGTGCCCGATTTTAGCCTGCCGGACTTGCTCAACCCGGAACAACCCCTTGACCAGAGCATCTTCGAGGGTCAGGTCAGTCTGCTCAATGTATGGGGCACCTGGTGTGCAGCCTGCCGCATCGAACACCCGTATCTGGTGGAACTGGCGCAGCAGGGCGTGCCCATAGTGGGCATGAACTACAAGGATGACCGCGCTGCAGCACAACAATGGCTGGTAGACAAGGGCGACCCCTACAGTGAGAATTTTGAGGACAGGGAGGGACGTCTGGCCATTGACCTCGGCGTCTTTGGCGCCCCTGAGACCTACCTTGTGGATCACCACGGCATTATCCACTACAAGCATGTGGGGGTGGTCAACGAACAAGTCTGGGCTGAAATGGGCGCTGTCTACAGGCGGTTGCTGGCTGCCCAGGAGCGTGAAGAACAAGGGAAGGGTGGCCAATGATTTTTTGCTGTCGCGTCCTCGCCCTGTGGTTGCTGCTCTGTTCTGCAGTCCTCGCGGTTATTGAGGTCGAGCCCCTTTCCAGCGCTGAACTCAATGCCCGCTACCGGATACTGATTGACGAAATGCGCTGCCCCAAGTGTCAGAACCAGAATCTGGCGGAGTCCGATTCCCCCATTGCCGCCGATCTGCGCGGTGAAATCCGCCGTCTGCTGGAAGAGGGCAAAACCAATGCAGACATTGCCGACTACATGGTGGCCCGCTACGGGGATTTTGTCCTCTATCGCCCGGCCCTGAAGCAGAATACCCTGGTGTTGTGGTTTGCCCCCGCCGCCCTGGTGCTGGTGGGATTGCTGGTGCTGGTGTTGGTTATTCGCCACCACCGCCGCCGCGACGACCTGGCCAGCCAACCCCTGAACCGGGAAGAACAGCAGCAGCTTGATGCCCTGCTCAAAGACAAGACAGGAGAGCCCTGATGCTGTGGTTGGTACTGGCGCTTGTCGCCTGCGTAGCTGTGATGTTTGTTATTTACGGACTCTTTACCCGTCCCCAAGTGGAGTCCGGCCCGTCGTCCGTTGAGCAGGCGCTCAACCGCACCCTCTACGAGGAAAAGCTCGCGGAGCTCAACGCCCAGAGTGTTGGCGGAGAAATCAGCGTCGCCCAGCGCAATGCCCTTGAAATTGAGTTCCAGCGCCAGTTCCTTCTCGACAATGAAACGGTTGCCGTCCACAGCGCCACCACTACCCGCGGTCGCTGGCTGCTTGTTGCCTGCGCCCTGTTGTTGCCGGTTTTTGCTGTTTTGGTGTATCTGAACATTGGCGCCTCCGGGGAACTGGAGCTGAAGAATCTGCTGGACAGCCGCACGGCAATGCTGTCCGGTCAAACGCTGACGGAGGCTGAGTTGCAGGCCACCGATGCAGAAGTACTGGTGCGTTTGCACCAGCTGGCAAAGACTCGCCCTGACAGGCCGGTGTACCCTCTGTTGCTGGCCCGGCTCTATCAGCAGGATGGGGATTACTCTGCTGCGCTGCCCTATTTCCGCAAGGCGGTGGAATTGCTGCCGCAGGATGGTGGCCTCCAGGCCGAGTACGCCCAGGCACTGTTTTTTGCCTCTGAAAACCGGATGACGCCAGAGGTGCTGGCGGCGGCAGAAGCGGCCTACGCCATCGACCCGCAGGATGAAACAGCGCTGGGACTGCTCGGTATTGCGGCTTACCACGACAACCGCTACAGGGATGCCATTCGCTACTGGCAGCAGGCCATCTCCGGTTTGCGACCGAATTCCCCCTCCCGTGCGGCGCTATTGGCAGGTATTGACAGCGCCAGCCAGAAGTTGGTTGCCTCAGGTAAGGCAGATCAAGACACTGCCACTGCCGATGAACTCTCCCTGCAAGTGGATGTGTCTCTCGCCGACGATATGGATGTGCCAGCTGATACCACCGTGTTTGTCTATGCCCGCGCATGGGAAGGTTCACCCATGCCTCTGGCCATCAAAAGGTTGACCAGGGCTGAACTGCCTGCCCGCATAACCCTGGATGAGAGCCTTGCCATGAACCCGGCCTTTACCCTTGCCAGCGCCGAACAGGTGGAGCTGGTAGCGCGTGTTTCCTTTGCGGGCAGCGCCACAGCAGCCCCCGGAGACATTGAGGGCAGCCTCGGGCCAGTGGACCCACAGGACAGTAAATCCCCCCTCAAAGTGGTGATCGGGCGCAAAATTCCCTGATCGCCATTCATTGCTTGTCGAGAGAATTTCACCGTGTAAAATCCACCGCTTAATTGGATTTTGCCGGGCAATCTGCACCGGTCACCACACACGAGTCATCCATGCGTCTGAAGAGCATCAAGCTGGCGGGGTTCAAGTCCTTTGTGGATCCGACCACCGTTCATTTTCCCAGCAATCTGTGCGCGGTTGTCGGCCCCAACGGCTGCGGAAAATCCAATGTGATCGACGCCGTGCGCTGGGTGATGGGTGAGAGTTCCGCCAAGAACCTGCGCGGCGAGTCCATGACCGATGTCATCTTCAACGGCTCCGGTGGCCGCAAGCCGGTGGGCCAGGCGTCCATTGAGTTGATCTTCGACAACAGCGACGGCACCCTCGGCGGCGAATACGCGAGCTACGCGGAGATTTCCATCCGCCGTAAAGTGACCCGCGACGGCCAATCCGGCTACTACCTCAACGGCAACAAATGCCGCCGCCGCGATATCACCGACATTTTCCTCGGCACCGGCCTTGGCCCTCGCAGCTACGCCATCATCGAGCAGGGCATGATCTCCAACCTGATCGAGGCGCGCCCCGAAGATCTGCGGGTGTTTATCGAGGAGGCCGCCGGTATCTCCAAATACAAGGAGCGCCGCCGCGATACCGAAAACCGCATGCGCCGCACCCACGAAAACCTTGAGCGTCTGACCGATATCCGTGATGAGCTGGGACGCCAGTTGCAGCGCCTTGAGCGCCAGGCCCAGGCCGCAGAAAAATACGCGGAATTCAAAAAGGAAGAGCGCCAGGCCAAGGCCCAGTTGCAGGCACTGCGCTGGCGCGAATTGAACGCCCAGCTGCAAAGCCGCCAGGTGCTGATTACCCGCCAGGAACTGGATGTGGAAGCCCTGGTTACCGAACGCAGCAGTTGCGATAACGCCCTCGAAAAACTGCGCGTGCAGTACACCGACCAAAGCGACGGTTTCAACGCGGTGCAGGGCGAGTTCTACGCTATCGGTGCCGAAGTGGCGCGCACCGAACAGTCCATCGAGCACGTGCGCCAGCGCGCCCGCGAGCTGCGCCAGGATATCGAGCAGACCGAGCGCAATTACGCCGAATCCGAACAGCACTTACGCAGCGATCGCGCCAAAGCCGAAGGCTGGGCGGCGGAGCTGGCGGAAATTTCCCCCACCCTCGAAACCCTCGGTGCGGAGGAGGAAGAGTCCTCCATCCTGCTGCAAGCGGCGGAAGAGGCCATGACCCTGTGGCAGGGCGCCTGGGATGAATTCAACCAGCGCGCCGCCCAGCCGCGCCAGCAGGCGGAGGTGCAGCAGTCACGCATCCAGCACCTCGAACAGGTGCTGCGACGCCTCGGCGAGCGCATCGAACGCCTTGAGGGCGAGCGCCGTGAGCTGCTCAGCACCGGTCCCGGCGAGGAGGATCTCGCCCTGCTGGATGAGCAGCTGGCGGAAATGGAAATGACCGGTGGCGATATGCAGTCGCAGCTGGAAACCATGGTGGGCAGCATCGACCAGACGCGCAAATCCTACCAGGCCACCGGCCAGGAACTGGGTTCAGTGCGGGAACAGATCCAATCCCTCAAGGGTCGCCAAGCCTCTCTTGAGGCGCTGCAACAGGCGGCCCTGGAGGATAACGGCGAAGAAAAACAGTGGCTCCACAACCAGGGACTGACGGGCGCCGCGCGCCTGGCGGAGAGCCTGGAAGTGCAATCGGGCTGGGAAGTGGCCCTGGAAACCGTGCTGGGCAGCGGGCTGCAGGCGGTGTGTGTGGATGTGCTCGACCCGCTGATCAACGCTTTGGCCAGTCTCGGCAAGGGCGAACTGACCCTGTTGGATGCGACTTCATCCGCTGTGGCACCCGCTGTGGCAGGCCGGGTATCCCTTGCCAGCCTGGTGCAGGGCAGTCAGGCCACTACCTTGCTGGCGGGGATCCATATCGCTGAAAACCTTGATGCAGCCCTGGCCCTGCGCCCTGGGTTGGCAGCAGGGGAATCGGTGGTGACGCGCGAAGGCGTCTGGCTCGGGCCGAACTGGGTGCGGGTGGCGCGGGGCAAAAATGCCGCCGCCGGTGTGCTCAAGCGCAAGCAGGAGCTGGCGGAGCTGCACAGTCAGCTGGAAAGCCTGAAAGCCCGCTCCGAACAACTGGCCGCACTCCAGGCTGAGCGCGAAGAAGAGCTCAGCAGCCTGGAGCGGCAGCGGGAAACCCTGTCCCGCACCATCGCCGAGCGCCAGCGGGCATACGCCGAGCTGCGCTCCCGGGTCAGCGCCAGCCGCATGCAGATCGAACAGTTCGCCGCGCGCCGCAACCGCGCCGAAGACGAGCTGGCGGAGATCCGCCAGCAGCAGCAACTGGAACAGGAAGGTCTGGGGGAGGCGCGCATGGTCCTCCAGGATGCCCTCGACGCCATGGAAACCGACACCCGCCAGCGGGAAACCCTGCTCACCGAACGCGACCAGGCCCGCAACAGCCTCGACAGCGCCCGCCAGCGGGCGCGCCACACCCGCGACCGCCTTCACGAGCTGTCCATGCGCGAGCGTTCCGTCAGCACCCAGTTGCAGGCTGTGCGCGAAGGCCTTGGCCGTCTTGAAATCCAGGTGGCACGCCTGCAAGAGCGTCGCGACCAATTATTGGCATCAGTCAATCTGGAAGAAGATCCCACCGAAGAGTTGAGCCTGCAGCTGGAAGAGCAGCTTGAGAAGCGCCTGCAGGTTGAAGGGCGCCTGGCCCAGGCACGGGTGCAGCTGGAAGAGGTGGAGCACGGCATGCGCGAGCAGGAAAAACGCCGCAGCCAACTGGAAAACCTGATCCTCGACAAACGCACCGAGCTTGAACAGACCCGATTGCAAACCCAGGAGGTCCGCACCCGCTGCAACACCATCGCCGAGCAGATTGCCGAGCAGGGCTATCAGCTGCAAACCCTGCTCGATGAGCTCGGTGGTGAGGCCGACCCGCGCCAGTGGGAGGAAGAACTCGAACGTATCGCCGCCCGTATCCAGCGTCTGGGTGCCATCAACCTGGCAGCCATTGAGGAATTCAAGACCGAGTCGGAACGAAAGACCTATCTCGATGCCCAACATAACGAACTTACCGAAGCGCTCGATACACTGGAAGGGGCCATCCGCAAAATTGACAAGGAAACCCGCACCCGCTTCAGGGAGACGTTTGAGAAGATCAACCAGTCCCTTGAAGAGCTGTTCCCCAAGGTGTTTGGCGGTGGTCACGCCTATCTGGAACTCACTGGCGACGACCTGCTGGATACCGGGGTGACCATCATGGCGCAGCCCCCGGGCAAGAAGAACACCACCATCCACCTGCTGTCCGGTGGTGAAAAGGCCCTCACGGCCATCGCCCTGGTGTTCTCCATTTTCCGTTTGAACCCCGCGCCGTTCTGTATGCTCGACGAGGTGGATGCGCCACTGGATGATGCCAACGTGGCCCGCTATGCGCGCATGGTGCAGGAGATGTCCGACCGGGTGCAGTTTATTTACATTACCCACAACAAGATCGCCATGGAGATGGCCCAGCATTTGATGGGTGTCACCATGCACGAGCCCGGGGTGTCGAGATTGGTGAGTGTGGATGTGGATAAAGCCGTGGAACTGGCGGAAGCCTGACCAGCTGCGGTATCCCCCGAACACTGATATCGGGGTTGATTTAATTCTTTACAATGTTTTAATAATCGCTTGGTTTTTCAGGCAAAGTGGTTCATAACGAACTCAATTTCAAGAGCCGTTGCCAGGTCACAGGCTCCCAGCGACCACAAATAGAGGATTGAATGGATTTTGGCACACGGGAAATACTGATATTACTGGGCATTCTGGTCATTCTGGCCATCCTGCTCGATGGTGTCAGGCGGGTCAACAATGCCCGTCATGGCAAGTTGCGCAGTGGTTCCCGCCGCAACAGCAGAAATCCGATTTTTGACGATGAAAACGATGACTACCACAGCAGCGAACTGCCCGGTGGCCGCGCCCGTGTGGTGCAGGTGCGCGATGAAAAAAGCGTAGAGGAAATCAGCGAAACCATCCGCCGCAAGGCAGACAGCGCCAAAGACAAACTGACCTCAGTCTTCCGCAGCAAGGTGGAGCAGGATTCCGCCCCGCCGCCGGAACACGATCCCGATATTTTTGACGCCCCCGCAGGGGATGACCGCCGCCGTCGTGAAGCTCCCCTCTTTGCCGACCCCGATGACCACTATGGTCCCGTCGACGACGATGTTGATGAACAGCAAGACCCCGATTTCAGGGACCGGGTTGATTTCATCAGGCATGCACCGGCCAGCAACTCAACCAATAGCGCTGCCCCCACAAACCATGCACATGGGGATGTACCAGAGGATTATTCCCCTCAGCCCCAGCCTGCTCCAAGGCCCCCTAGGGAACAACGCATCGAGCCTGAAGTATCCCTGCGCCCTGCGCCCCCCCAAAACTCTGATTTTGAGGGCTACGATGAGGATGACGGGAACGCCGACGATACGCCAAAGCGACAGTCTTCCGGCAAATCGGGTCCGTCGCCGGATGATATTCTGATCCTCCATCTGATGGCCCACAAAGGCCAGAGTTTCGAGGGCGAAAAACTGCTGGAGCAGATTCTTGACCAGGGCCTGCGCTACGGCTCCATGAAGATCTTTCACCGCCACGAGAACAAGGACGGCTCCGGTTCTGTGCATTTCAGCCTGGCCAATTCCGTCAACCCCGGCACCTTCGATCTCAACACCATGGAGCAATTTGCCTCCCCTGGGGTAACTTTTATCATGCCCCTCGATGGCCTCGTGCGGCCCCTGGATTCCTTCGATGTTCTGATCAATACCGCCACCACCATGGCGAAAAAGCTCGATGGCGAACTCAAGGACGAAACCCGCAGTGCCCTCACCAAGCAGACCATCGAGCACTACCGGCAGCGCATCATCGACTACACGCGACGCTCCTTCACCCTCACCAACTGACCGGGGAGAAAGCCCGGTGTCCACTGATTCTGAAGCCTGCATAGAAATAGAGCGCCTGACTCAGGCGCTCCATCACCACAACTACCGCTACTACGCCCTCGACGATCCGGAAATTACCGATCAGGAATACGACCAGCTGTTGCGCCAGTTGCAGGAGCTTGAATCGCTCTACCCGCATCTGAAAAGTCCCGACTCACCCACCCAGCGGGTCGGGGTGGAACCCCTTGAGGGGTTTGCCGAAGCGACTCACCTGCAGCCCATGCTGTCCCTCGACAATGCCTTCAGCGACGATGAAGTGCGAGATTTTGACCGTCGTATCCGCGACCGTCTCAACTGGCGGGAGCCACTGGCCTATGTGTGCGAACCGAAACTCGACGGGGTTGCTGTCAGTTTGCTCTACGAACAGGGAGTTTTAGTGAGGGGGGCAACCCGTGGCGATGGCCGCACTGGCGAGGATATCAGCGCCAATGTCCGCACCATCGCCTCCATCCCCCTGCGCCTGCAGGGGGATGCTGTGCCATCCCGGGTGGAAGTGCGGGGGGAAATCTACATGTCCCGCAGTGGTTTTGAAGCACTTAATAACGCCGCTCGTGACAGCGGCGAAAAAACCTTCGTCAATCCCCGCAATGCCGCCGCAGGCAGTTTGCGCCAGCTGGATTCCCGCATAACCGCTGCCCGCCCCCTGGCGATTTTTGCCTATGGCGTGGGTTTCAGTGAAGACTGGTCAATCCCCCCCGAGCACTATGGGGTGTTGCAGCAGTTGCGCAGCTGGGGGTTTCCCGTCAACCCGCTGGTAGAAGTGGCGGAGGATATCCATGGCTGTTTCGATTATTACCAGCGCCTGGCACAGGGCCGCGACGGTCTGGATTACGATATCGACGGCATTGTCTACAAGGTTAATGACCTCGCCCTGCAAAAGCGTCTCGGGTTTGTGTCCCGTGCGCCGCGCTGGGCGATAGCCCGCAAATTCCCCGCTCAGGAGATGACCACCCGCTTGCTGGATGTGGAATTCCAGGTGGGTCGCACCGGTGCGGTAACCCCGGTGGCACGGCTCGAACCGGTCTTTGTGGGCGGCGTGACGGTCAGCAATGCCACCCTCCACAACCGCGATGAAATTGAACGGCTCGATGTGCGCATTGGCGATACGGTGATTGTGCGCCGGGCAGGGGATGTGATTCCACAGATCGTCAAGGTAGTGGATACCGAGCGCCCCGCCGATGCGAGGCCCATTGTCTTCCCTGAACACTGTCCTGTATGCGGTTCCCCGGTGGAGAGTGTCGGCAGCGAGGCCGCCATGCGCTGTAGCGGCGGGCTGGTGTGTGGCGCCCAGCGCAAACAGGCGATTATTCATTTTGCCTCTCGCAAGGCCATGGATATTGATGGTCTTGGGGAAAAACTGATCGAGCAGCTGGTGGACAGCGGATTGGTGCATTCTGTGGCGGATCTCTACAGCCTCGACAGCGCAGCCCTCGCGGGCCTGGAGCGCATGGCGCAAAAGTCAGCGGACAATGTCGTCAAAGCCCTTGATGTATCGAAGGTCACCACCCTGGCGCGCTTTCTCTACGCCCTGGGTATCCGCGAAGTAGGGGAGGCCACGGCGCAGGCTCTCGCCAATCATTTTATTACCCTGGAACAACTCCAGGATGCCAGCGAGGAAGAACTTCAGCAGGTAGCGGATGTCGGGCCGGTGGTAGCTCATTTCGTCCGGGAGTTTTTCACGGCAGAAGACAACCTCGCGGTGGTGTGCCAGCTGCGGGAAAAAGGCGTGCACTGGCCCGACCCCGTAGTGAGTGACAGTGGCGCCACGATCCTCAACGGTCAGGTGTGGGTTCTCACTGGCAGTCTGGAAACCATGAGCCGCACTGAAGCCAAGGAGAAACTCCAGCAGTTGGGAGCCAAGGTTGCGGGCAGTGTTTCGGCCAAGACCTCCTGTGTGGTGGCAGGTCCCGGTGCCGGGTCGAAACTCAACAAAGCCACTGAACTGGGTGTGCGGGTGCTCGATGAGGATGAGTTTGTAGCGCTCTTGCGCGAGCAGGGACTGCTGTAACTGTCGCGGTAAAGTACCTTATTCAAACAATCGGAGTGATATTTGAAACGTAAAACATTGCGCGAAGCCAGGAATTTCCTGTTGCCCATTATTGCGGCACTCGCTGTGGTGATCGGTGCTGTTCAGTTCTGGGATGTGCCCGCCAGCAAGGTGTATTCCGCTCTGGTGTTTGCTGTGGTCCTGGTGGCAGCCATGGCGCTGCTGGCCTTTGTGACGGTACTGGTGATCAAAACCCTGCAAAAATGGCTGAAAAAGTAGCCCCCCGCCATGACAGTGAGGGGTGAACCAGCCACTAACCGCTTCCCCTTCTACCTCGGCGCAGTGGGCGCCAGTTCCATGGCCATGGGGTTGCAGACGGTGCTGTTTCCCTGGATTGTGGTTGGGGTGCTGGGCGAGGACGCCCACCGCCTGGGTCTGGCGCAAATGGCGGTGATGATCCCCAACCTGCTGTTTATCCTGGTCGGTGGTGCGCTGTCCGACAGCCGCCACCTGGGCAGCCACTTGAGCCGCCTCTACCTGTTCTACGCACTGCCCCTCGGCCTCATCATCACCCTGGCTTTCAGCCAGCAACTGGCCTATTGGCAGCTGCTGGTATACGGCGTGGTGTACGGGATGATCACCGCGTTTGTGCAACCGGCGCGGGAAAGCCTGTTGCCCCAGCTCACCCAGCAGGTATTGCAAAAGGCGGTGGCCAAATCTGCGCTGGTACAGTTTGGCGCCCAGTCACTGGGTATCAGTGCTGCCGGCATGCTGGGTTATATTGACCTGCCCCTGTTGCTGGGTTTGCAGTTACTGCTCTTTGTGGTGACGTCGCAACTGGTGCGCAAAAGCCAGCCCCCCGGGGAGGGTTTTGCCCCGCCCAGGCAGGCGGTGCGGGATGTGAAGATTTTCGAGGGCGTAAAGCTGGTGCTGGCTCACAAGCGCCTGTTGCCCCTGATGATTCTGGTGGGCACCACGGGTTTTTTGGGCATCGGCGCTTACATGGTGGCCATGCCCTTGCTGGCGCGCACGGTTTACCAGCAGGGCGCGGGTTTCTTTGCCATGATGCAGCTGTGTTTTGTGGCGGGCATCATGATTGCGAACCTGATCCTGATACGCTGGGTGGGCAGTTTGCAACAGCCCGGGCGGATGATGCTGGTGAGTCTGTTATTACGGGGTGTGCTGATCTGTATCCTGGCTCTCCACGTGCCGGTGTGGCTGCTGTTTCCCATCCTGCTGGTGTGGGGCATCCTGTCGGGTATGTCCATGACCTTGGGGCGCTCGATGACCCATGAGGAGGCTCCCCCGCATCTGCGCTCCCGTGTCGTATCGGTCTACCAGTTGTGTCTGTTTGGCGCGGCGCCCCTCGGTGCCTGGATGGCCGGCTTTGCCATCGGATCATACGGCATCAGTGCTGCCTTGCTGATGCTGGGGGTGCTGACCTTTGTGGTGACGGGCGCCAGTGCGCTGTTCAGCGGGTTGTGGCAACAACGGCGCGAAACGCGATAAGGGCAGCGGTCACCGCCACGTTGAGGGATTCCACACCGTTGCACATGGGGATTTTTACTGCCTGATTGGCGAGTTTTCTGACCTTGTCTGATACACCTTCCGTCTCGTTACCCAACACATAGACTACCGCGCCCCTGGGTTGGTAGTCTCCGATACTTTGATGGGCATCGCCGCTGAGAATACAGATGTCGGCACTGGCAGCCTTGAAATCCTCCAGTGTCGATTCAAGGCCATCGCAGCGCAGGATGGGGCAGTGGAACAGCGTACCGGCACTGGCCTTGATCACCAGCGGCGACAAAGGTGCGCAGCCCCTTGCAGGCAGCAACACGCCGTCAATGGGGCTGGCGCTGACCGAGCGGATGATCATGCCGAGATTTTGCGGATTGGTAATGCTGTCGAGGGCGATCAGCTGGTAAGGACGGCTTTGTGGCGTTTGATCAGAGAGAAAATCCCGGTAATGGCGGTAACGGGGACATTCCAGATCCGCAGCCACGCCCTGATCCTGGTTGCGGTTTTTGGAAATACGCGACAGGCTTTCGCGGCTGTGGCGCACGATCTCGACACCGCGCTGGCGCGCCAGCTTTTCGATATCGCGCACGATGCCGCCCTCCTGGTTAGAGGTGGCCATATGCAATTTGTAGACGGGGATGGCGCTGTCCTGCAAGGCCTCAAGCACAGGCTTGCGGCCATATACCGTCAGCAGGCTGTCGAAAAAGCGCTTCTTGGCGGTGTAGCTTGCGGAATCGCTGGAATCGGATACTGTCATTCAAGGGGGTTCTGGTTAGGGTGGCGAATTGTGGATAAGGAGCTGCAGTCAGTCTTCCAGCTCGCCCAGTTCCACCATCAGGTCGTCCGACAGTTCTTCGAGGGCATCCTGCAGGGCATCGCGACTCAGCCCCACCGGCAGCACAATGGCGGCAGTGGCATGGAACAGCAACTCGCCGCTCATGGGGGCGTTTTCGGTGCTGGTGTAGAGTTCGTCCACATTGACATTGCAGCGCGCCAGAACACTGCTGATTTCACCGACAATCCCGCGCCGGTCATTGCCCACCACCGACAGCAGCAGCTCTTCGCCCCCGGCTTCAAAGGTGTCACCGCCCGCCAATTCCAGTACCACGCGGATGCCTTTGCTTTCCAGGCTTTTTAGCGCGGTTTGCAGTTCATCCTGGCGGGCAACAGCGATTTCCACCAGCAAAATACCGGCAAATTTGCCCCCCAGACGCGACAGGGACGATTCCAGCCAATTGCCTTCGCACTGGCTGATGACAGTGGCCACCTGCTCGACGATACCGGGCCTGTCATCGGCGATAATGGTGATAACCAGATGGGTGCTCATGGGCAGTGTGTCCTCTTGGCGGATGAGTTCGGGAGCGAACTGATTCTGATCGCAGTCAGTCAAACATTAGGTCCCGCAGCGTTTTGACGTGAACGGGGGGTGTGGCATTATGAAGCAGTCGTTCGACAATAACAGCAGTGCAGGAGTGAGATTATGATGACAGCAACCTTGAGAAAACAGTTTTTATCTGCACGCTGGGGATTTCTTTTATTCCTGGCCCTCGGGTTATTGACTGCCACCACCGCTTTGGCCGATCCATTGATGGAGGCTGTGCAAAGCGACAAGCGCACACCGGCCTTTGCCGCGCGGGACCAGTATCGCCACCCCTACGAAACCCTGCAATTCTTTGCGGTGGAACCCGATATGGCCGTGGTGGAAATCTGGCCCGCCGGTGGCTGGTACACCGAGATTCTGGCCCCTCTGCTGAAGGACAACGGCGTTTACTACGCAGCCCACTTCGCTTCCAATACCGAGCTGGACTACTACCGCCAGTCCCTTGAAGGCTTTCGGGAAAAGCTGGCTGCATCGCCGGATATCTACAGTGCGGTAAAGCAGATTGAATTCGATCCCGCCGGGGCGCTGCTCTCGATTCCCGACGGCACTGCTGACCGGGTGCTGACCTTCCGCAATGTTCACAACTGGCTGCGCAATGATGCCGAGCAGACCGCCTTTGAACTGTTCTACAAGGCCCTTAAACCCGGTGGTATTCTCGGCGTAGTTGAACACCGCGCAGCGCCAGGTATTGAGCGGGAGGCCATGCTCAAGAGCGGCTACATGGATGAAGAGACAGTTATTGCCCTCGCCACCCAGGCCGGGTTTGTACTGGACGCCCGCAGTCAAATCAATGCCAATCCCAAGGACACCAAGGACTACGCCGATGGTGTGTGGACCCTGCCGCCAGCATTGCGCCTGGGAGAAAAGGACCGCGACAAGTATCTGGCCATCGGCGAGAGCGATCGCATGACGTTGCGCTTTATCAAACCCCTCAGCAGTGATACGCAGGAATGATCGAGATACCCGTCGACCGCCTTGATCCCGAACTTCTCGATGCCATTATCGAGGAGTTCGTGTTGCGGGAGGGTACCGACTACGGTTTTCAGGAAGTGGCCCTGGATGACAAGATAGCCCAGGTGCGGCGCCAGATTGGTCGTGGTCAGGTGGTAATTGTGTTTGATCCCGAGCTGGAGAGTTGCAATCTGCTCACCCGCGACCAGTTCCGCAAATTGGGCGCCGCTGCGGAGTGATCAACCTGCTTGCGGTGGACGCCTCCCGACCCAGGGCATTGTTGGTTCTCGCCCACGGCGCCGGGGCGCCCATGGACAGCGAGTTTATGAACGGGTTGTCAGCGGCCCTCGCCGGGCAAGGTATTTCGACAGTCCGCTTCGAGTTTCCCTATATGGCGCAGCGCCGCAGCGGCGGCGGTAGAAGGCCCCCGGATCCCCAGGCCCGGTTACTGGATTGCTGGCAGACTGTGGTACGGCAGGTGCAGGAAGAGTTGATCGCCAGGGATGTGGCGCTACCCCTGTTGATAGGCGGCAAGTCCATGGGCGGCAGAATGGCTTCACTGCTGGCGAGTGTGATGCCTGCCAGCGGGTCAGGGGTAGCTGGGCTGTGCTGTTTTGGTTATCCCTTTTACCCGCCGGGCAAAGCGGGTCTGCTGAGTGAAAAACAGCAGCAGTCTCGCACCGGGCATTTAGCCACTCTCAAAATTCCCACCCTGATTGTGCAGGGCAGCCGCGACCCCCTTGGTAGCCGCGAGCAAGTCACTACGACTGGATGGTCAGCGCTTGTCAGGGTGCACTGGCTTGAAGATGGCGACCATGATTTCAAACCGCGCAAATCTTCCGGATTCAACCAAGCAGGCCTTATCGCTGAGGCGGCTGACGCTACAGGGGATTTTGTGAATTCTCTGGCAGGCGGTTGTTTCGGAAGTTAACCATCCAGAGGCGGCTTTTCCCGCCTTTCCGGATTATTCACAGGGAGGTTGAACCTCCCTGTAGGTCAGTTCAGCTTTCCACCAACTGGGAGATGGCGGCGAGGGCTTCCGGGTCGCGGGACTTGATCTTGTTGGCAATGTGGTGCTGGAAGTAATAGCGGAAATCGCCGTTCTGGGTAGCGGGGAACAGGCACTCATCGCCGGGCAGCACCGGGGTGCTGACCACCTTCTCATCGTCCGCCAGCATGCCGATAATGGCGCCATCCGCATGCAGCCGCCAGCTCACCACTTCCTTCAGGGTCAGGGTTCGCAAGCCATCCCCGGACAGCACGGCATGGGTGCCGATGATGTCGGGAATTTCCTGAATGATGTCGTCCTCGGTTTCGCAGTCAAACTCGTAGTATTCGGCTGCTGACTCTACTTCCACCACCTTGTGGATGGGCGCTTCGTGGAACACCTCATCAATACCCGGATCGTAGTAACCCTCCCAGTGTCCGTGCAGCGGGTCCTGCAGGTCGGGACAGGCGCTGATACCATTCAGCCAGGGCACCACGCCCACCACTTCCCCGTTGGCCCGCAGCGCCCAGCACAGCACTTTGAGGGTAAAAAAGCGGTCCGGGTGAGAGTCGTTGGAATAGAGCATCTCCAGTCCATCGAGTTCGGGGGCAAGGCGAATAAAGCGCTGGCTGAAACGCTGGGAGTAGGGTCTCCCGCTGAACAGGTCGATCACGTTGTTGTGATCAGGTGTTGAGGTAGTCATGGCGCGCCTCCTCATGATGGTGTTCGGTGACTTACCGATAGAGCTGCGAACAGGGTCGTCGCAACCATCAGCACCTAAGGTACGCATCATTTTTTCAAAGCACAATACCCGCAGGGAAAAAGATTTTGTCGTTTCCCTTCACCGGTACTGTTGCAAAGGGACACCAAGTGTTTTGCGCCCGCTGACAAGCCACTGAAACTGCCCTTGATAGTGTTCATGGGAGCACTCCGTTTGGTGCCATCTGCGGCTTTCAGCGGGGATGTTGTCAGCCCGATTTTTCTTGTCTCCCGATTTTTCAGAAGGTAGGATGGTTCAGGCATATTCACTCATTTCCCGCAAATCAGGCTGTTTTTTTGCTGTCAGGAGTTGTTTGTGTTCAGGTATGCCTTCAGTTTGGCCGTTGTGTTGTCGCTCATCTGGTTGCTGTTTTCCGGGATGTGGACGCACCCGATTATTCTTCCCCTGGGCGCGGTGTCCGTTGTGCTGGTGGTCTGGCTTGCCCATCGTCTGAAGATTCTCGACCGGGAGGGCAATCCGTTTCAGTTGCTGTGGCGTTCACTGGAATATTTCCCCTGGCTGCTGTGGCAGATAGTCAAGGCCAATATGGCGGTGGCGGCCCGCATCCTCTCCCCCAATATGGCCCTCAGCCCCTGTGTGGTGCGCCTGAGAGTGAAACAGCAAAGCGCCCTGGGGCGCACCATTCTTGCCAACTCCATCAGCCAGACTCCGGGAACCGTGAGCATCCATGTGCGCGAACACGAGATCTGGTTCTACGCCCTCACCGAGGATATTGCCCGCGACCTGCTCACTGGCGAGATGGACTACCGGGTCAGCCGCTTTGAGGGCAAGCCCTGATGTTTACCGTAGCGGCCCTGGCCATTCTCATTACCATGGCAATGGCACTGATTTGCGCCTTGCGCGGGCCAACGGTGTACGACCGCATTCTGGCGGTCAATGTATTCGATACCAAGACGGTGCTGATGATTGCAGTAATCGGTTTTATCGTCGGTCGCCCCGAATTTATCGATGTCGCCATCGTCTATGCGTTGATCAACTTTATCGCCATCGTGGCGATTTTGCGCTACTTCGAATACGGAGATTTTTCCCGGGGTAGCCGTGGACGGGGTGGCGATGATACGGAGGACCGCTGATGATACTCGATGTGCTCAGCTGGATTTTGATTGTGACCGGCTCCGTGCTGCTGGTGATCGGTGGCATCGGTCTTTTGCGCTTTCCCGATTTTTACTCGCGCATCCAGGCGGCGGGCATCACCGATTCCCTCTGTTCCATTCTTATCCTGGCGGGACTGATGCTGCAGGCCGATAGTATCCCCCTGGCGGCAAAACTGTTGTTTACCTTGCTGTTCCTGCTGTTGACTGCCCCGGTTGCCAGCCATGCCCTGGCCAAGACCGCCCGCCATCGCAAACTCAGGGCCTGGTCTGCCCCGGGTGGAGAGGACAAGCCGTGATCGAGGTTATCAATTTCACGCTGCTGACTTTTCTGGTGGTGGTGGCGCTGGCCATTGTCCGCATCCGCAACCTGTTTGCGGTCACCCTGCTTACCGGACTCTACGGCCTGGTGACGGCATCCCTGTTCGTACTGCTCGACGCTGTGGATGTGGCCCTTACCGAGGCTGCGGTGGGCGCCGGGATAATGATCATTCTGCTGCTGGGGACCCTGGTGCTGACCTCCAGCCGGGAAAAAGTGCGCCGTACCCGGCACAACCTGATGGCCCTGGCGGTGTGCACTGTCACTGGCGCCTGCCTTATCTATGCCACCCTCGATATGCCGCGCCTGGGGGATCCACAGGCACCTGCCCACCAGCATCTGGCACCGCGCTATACCCAGCAATCCCATGAGGAAATCGGTATCCCCAATATGGTGACATCGGTGCTGGCCAGCTACCGGGGCCTGGATACCCTGGGGGAAACGGTGGTGATTTTCAGCGCCCTGTGCGCAGTGCTGTTGCTCCTTGGCAGTGGCACCATCAGACGTCGTGGCAAGAAAGGAGTCAAGCCGTGAACCGCTATGTTGTGCTGCGGGTCGTCACCAAGCTGATGATCCCGATCATTCTTATCTACGCCCTCTATGTCCAGTTCCACGGCGAATACGGACCCGGTGGCGGATTTCAGGCGGGTGTTATCTTCACTTCTGCATTTGTTGTCTATTCCATCATCTACGGTCTTGAGGCGGCGCAGCGGGCCGTACCGCCCCGCACTCTCCATGTGCTGTCGGCCCTGGGTGTGCTGATGTTTGTTGCCTTTGGCATCGCCGGCATGGTTCTCGGTGGCAACTTCCTCGAATACAAGGTATTGCTGGATAACAACCATGCAGCGGAAACCCTGGGAATTATCGGTATCGAACTCGCCGTCGGCATTGTGGTGGCGTCGGTTTCCCTCAGCCTGTTTTACTCCTTTGCCGGGCGCACCCGGGTGAGAAGGAGCTGATATGGCGGCAGGTCTTTTCAACTACTGGGTGGTGATCGTGCTGATGATGATCGGTTTCTATGTGGTCGTCGCCCAAGGCAACCTGATAAAGAAGATCGTCGGCCTGAATATTTTTCAGGCATCGGTGTTCATCTTCTATATCAGTCTCGCCAAGCTCGATGGCGGCACCGCTCCGGTGTTTATCGAGGGGGTCACCCAGTACAGCAATCCGCTGCCCCATGTGCTGATTCTCACCGCCATCGTGGTGGGTGTGGCGCTGACAGCGACGGGCCTGGCCCTGGCGATTCGTGTCTACGAGGCCTACAACACCCTTGAGGAAGACGACATTCACCAACAGGATGGATTGCATTAGTGCTCCAATTTCCATGCCACTTCCCTTGCGGGTTGCTGCTGCACTTGCCCGCGCTCCAGATCATGGTGCCCATGGTGGCAGCGCCAGTGGTGATGCTTTTTTTCCGTTCACGCCGGCTGGCCTGGGGAGTGACAACGGCGGCGACCTGGCTGACCCTGGCGGTCGCCATCCTGCTGCTGTGGCAGGTGCAGAGTCAGGGTCCGATTTCCTATGCCCTGGGTGGCTGGGCTCCGCCCTGGGGTATCGAATACCGGGTGGATGTGGTCAATGCCTTTGTACTGTTGATCGTGACGGCCATCAGCGCTGTGGTCATGGTCTTCGCCCGGGACAGTGTTGAAAGCGAAATACCCCCTGGGCGGATTTCCCTGTTCTACTGTGCCTTTCTGCTGGCCAATACCGGTCTGCTGGGGGTGGCCATCAGCGGCGATGCTTTCAATATTTTTGTTTTCTTCGAGATTTCCGCCATTGCCTCCTACGCCCTGATTGCCATGGGGCGGGACCGGCGCGCGCTGATGTCCGCTTACCAGTACTTTGTGATGGGGACCATTGGCACCACTTTCCTGCTGATCGGCATAGGCTTTCTCTACATCATGACCGGCACCCTGAATCTGGTGGATCTTGCCCAGCGGCTGCCGGAGGTCATGGACACGCGCACCATTCGCGCCGCTTTTGCCTTTGTCGCCGTGGGTGTGTCCCTCAAGCTGGCACTTTTTCCGCTCCATCTCTGGCTGCCCAATGCCTACACCTATGCACCGTCCATGGTGACGGTATTTCTGGCTGCGACGGCAACCAAAGTGGCAATCTATGTGTTGCTGCGCTTTTACTACAGCGTTTTCGGCGTTCATTACAGCTTTACCGAACTGCACATGGCCTATGTGCTGAAGCCACTGGCGGTGCTGGGCATCCTGATACCCTCGGTGGTGGCCATATATCAAACCAACGTCAAACGCCTGCTGGCCTACTCCAGCGTTGCCCAAGTGGGTTACATCATTCTCGGCATGAGTTTCGCCAGTACCCTGGGTGTCATGGCGTCCATGCTCCACCTGTTCAACCACGCAGTCACCAAGGCCGCGCTCTTTATGGCCCTGGGCTGTGTGGTCTACCGGGTGGGTGGCACCTCCATCGAACGCATGGCCGGCATCGCCCGCTCCATGCCCTGGACCATGGCGGCGTTCGTGATCGGCGGGCTGGGCCTGATCGGGGTGCCCCTGACAGCGGGGTTTGTCACCAAGTGGCACCTGTTGCTGGCGACCCTGGACAGCGGCCAGTGGCCGCTGGCGGTACTGCTGCTGGTCACCTCGCTGATAGCGGCGATCTATATCTGGAAAGTGGTGGAGGCGGCCTATTTCCAGCCACCCTCGCTGCAGGCTACCGCTGTTAAAGAGGCGCCACTGCTACTGCTGCTGCCCACCTGGGTGGTGGCCCTGGCCAGTCTGTTTTTCGGTATCTATACCCCGTTCACGGTGGATATGGCGAGGGCCGCCGCTGAATCCCTGCTGGGGGGCTACCTGTGAGCCTGTCTTTTCTGGCCCCCGAACTGGCCCTAAAGCTGACCCTTGCCATTCCCCTGCTGGGCACAGTCCCTATCGCCCTGACCGGGCGCTGGCCAAATCTCCGGGAGGGCGTCACCCTGACCACGGCGCTCGCCCTGTTCGCCACCGTTCTGCACCTGTTGCCTCCGGTGGCGTCGGGGGCGCGTCCGGCGCTGCACTTGTTCGAGTTTCTCCCGGGCCTGAGTCTGGCGTTCCAGGTGGAACCTCTGGGGATGACCTTTGCGATGGTGGCATCAGGCCTGTGGATTCTCACTTCGTTCTACGCCATTGGCTATATGCGGGGTAACGACGAAAAACACCAGACACGCTTTTATGCCTGTTTTGCCCTGGCGCTGTTTGCGGCGACAGGTATTGCCTTTGCCGGAAACATGTTCACTCTGTTTATTTTCTACGAGGCGCTGACCCTGTCCACCTATCCCCTGGTGGCCCACAAGGGCAGCGAGGAGGCAAAGCGGGGGGCGCGGGTTTATCTGGGGCTGTTGCTGGGCACTTCCGTGGGTTTTTTGCTGTTGGCCATGGTCGCCACCTGGTGGCTGGCGGGCACCCTTGACTTCCGCGCTGGCGGCATTATGGAGGGCCGGGTCGCCCAGGGCACCGGCGCCCTGTTGCTGGTGCTCTATATGTACGGTATCGGCAAGGCGGCATTGATGCCCTTTCACCGCTGGTTGCCGGCCGCCATGGTGGCGCCGACACCGGTGTCCGCTCTGCTGCATGCGGTGGCGGTGGTGAAGGCCGGGGTTTTTACCGTGCTCAAGGTGAGCACCTACCTGTTTGGTCTCGACTACCTGGGGCAGCTGGCCACCACCGAGTGGATGATGTATGTGGCCGCCTTCACCCTGGTGGCGGCGTCCCTGGTGGCCATGCAGCAGGACAACCTCAAGGCGCGACTGGCCTATTCCACGGTGAGCCAGCTCTCCTATATCGTGCTGGGCGCCATGCTGGTCAGCCAGTACGCCACCCTGGGTGGTGCCATGCATATCGTGATGCACGCCTTTGGCAAGATCACCCTGTTTTTTTGCGCTGGCGCCATTTATGTGACCAGCAGGAAAACCGCCATCAGTCAGATGAACGGCCTCGGTCGGCGCATGCCGGTGACCATGGCCGCCTTTTTGCTGGGGGCCCTGTGTGTGATCGGGGCGCCCCCCATGGGAGGGCTGTGGAGCAAGTGGCACCTGGTGATGGGGGCTGCGGATAGCGGGCGGATGCTGATCGTGGCGGTTTTCATGATCAGTACGCTGCTCAATATCGCCTATCTGATACCGCCGGTGGTGCGCGCCTTTTTGCTGCCACCCGGCAATGGTGACGGCGGCGGTGGCGGTGTTCGCGAGGCGCCGCTGTTGATGCTGATTCCCCTCAGCGTCACGGCCCTGGGGGGCTTTGCCATGTTCTTTATGGCGGGTGCGTTGCACAGCTTGCTCAGCGGCATCTTTGCAACCTGAAGCGGTGGTGAGTGGAGACAAGACAATGGCAAGGTTTCTCGAATACCTGGTAAAAAAAGCCAAAATCCTCAAATGGCTGATGCTGGCACTGATGGTCTTGCTGGTGCTGGCGGATATCCTCACGCCTTCCGGTTACGAGCGCTTTTTCTGGGAGCAGATCGGCGGTTTTGGCGCCCTTTACGGTCTGGTGTCCTGCGTGCTTATCATCGTCGTATCCAAAGCTCTGGGCTACAGGTTCCTGTACCGGCCTGAGGACTACTACGACCGCGAATTACAGGGTCGTGAAATGAGCGGTGACCCCGGCGGCGAGAAGGGGCAGCCCGATGAATGAAGTGGCGCTGGTTGGCTTGGCCTGGGCTGGCTGGCTGCACCCCTCCCTGTTGCTGATTGCGGGAGCCTTGGCGATCCCCCTGCTGAAAGGCCGTTTGCAGCAGGTTTACAGGGTCGTCCTGCCGCTGTTGTTCCTTGCTGCCATTGGCGCCACCACGGCGGGCCGTTACGGGGTGTTCGAGCTGTTCAATGTGGCGTTTACCCTGGCCCGTGTGGACAGGCTGAGCCTGGTATTCGCTTATGTGTTCGGCATCATGGCGGTGATCGGCGCCATTTACTCCCTCCATGTCAAAGACAATGTTCAGCATGTGGCAAGCGCTGTCTACGCGGGTTCTGCGGTAGGGGTGGTTTTTGCCGGCGACCTGATGACCCTGTACGTATTCTGGGAACTGATGTTGTTCTCCTCCGTGTGGCTGATCTGGCGGCGCCGCAACCCGGTGGCCTTCGCCGCCGGATTTCGCTATCTGCTGGTGCATGGAGTGAGCGGCGTACTGCTGTTGGCGGGAATTGTGCTTTATTACCTGAACACCGGCAGTATTCAGTTTGGCCAGATCGACACCGGCGGCCCGGCATTTTGGCTGATCCTGGCGGGCTTTATGATCAACGCCGCAGTACCGCCCCTGCATGCCTGGCTCACCGACGCCTATCCGGAGGCGACCATCACTGGCGCCATCTTTCTCAGCGCCTTTACCACCAAGACCGCCGTCTACACACTTATTCGCGGTTACCCGGGCACTGAATTCCTGGTGCTTCTGGGTGCCATCATGGCCCTCTGGGGCGTCGTCTATGCGGTGCTGGCGAACGATATCCGGCGCCTGCTGGCCTACCATATCATCAGCCAGGTTGGCTACATGGTGGCGGGGGTTGGCATGGGTACCGCCATAGCCCTCAACGGCACCACCTCCCACGCCTTTACCCATATCCTCTACAAGGCGCTGCTGTTCATGGGGGCCGGGGCGGTGATCCATATGACAGGGCGCAGCAAGCTGACCGAGCTGGGGGGTATCTACCGCTGGATGCCCATGACCTTTCTCCTGTACATGGTGGGGGCCTTGTCGATTTCTGCCTTTCCCCTGTTCAGCGGTTTTGTCAGCAAGACCATGGTGGTGGAGGCCGCCGCCGCAGATGGTCGCGCCGCTATCTGGCTGATGTTGTCCCTGGCGTCCGCAGGCACCTTCCTCCACACCGGTCTCAAGTTGCCCTGGTTTACCTTTATGGGCAAAGACTCGGGGCTGCGGCCCAGGGAGGCACCCTTGAATATGCTGGTGGCCATGGGCATCGCCGCCTTCCTGTGCATCTTTATCGGTGTCTATCCCCACTGGCTGTACCAGCTGTTGCCGTCGCCGGTGGAGTACAACGCCTATACCGTCGGCCATGTGCTGTGGGAGTTGCAGCTGCTGCTTTTCACTGGCCTGGGCTTTTTCCTGCTGCTTAAACATGTGGGGGGAGAGGCCAGGATCAGTGTCGATACGGATTGGGTTTACCGCGCGGGGCTGCCTAAACTGATCGGCCTTGCGGGCAGGTACGGTATTCCCTTCTGGCAGCTGTTCCTGACCGCCCTGCGCTGGCCATTGCAGCGCCTGCTGGCGGGAATTTCCACCCACTCAGGCCCGGCGGGGATGCTGGCGCGAACCTGGCTGACCGGAAGCATGGTGTTGTGGGTGGCGGTGCTGCTGGCGGGCTACCTGCTGGTCTATTATTTTTAACCCGCCTATATCCCAAGGCTTGAGATTGCCTTGGCCATGACGATGACAAGCAGCACCAGGATCGCCCAGAAAATCATGCGGCTGGTGCTCTGGTAGGCCAGGGCTGTTTCGCGCCAGGAGCGCCGGCTGAGGCGCTCCCAGCCCTGTTCGCCCAGGCTGATGGCCTTCAGGCGCAGTGCCGCAAGTCCGTTGAGTGTCATCCGTCCCAGGTTGAAACCCGCCACCCGCCACAACCAGTCAAAATCGAGGCTGAGGGTGTTGGTGCGCTTCATCAATGGCAGCAGGGCAAAGAACGCCAGCCCCGAGAACAGCAGCAATTGCACCTGGGTGACCAGGTGAGAGGCGGTGTAGGGCACGTAATCAACGGGGTAGGGCAACAGGGCGTAGAGCCACTCCGGGAAAACACCCAGGACGATACAGCCGACGGCAAACAGGATCATGGCGGCGCGCATATTCCAGGGTGGGTCTTTGGGCCGCAGCCCGGAATCCTTCTGGAAAAACACAAACCAGGGGAATTTGATACCGGCGTGGAGAAAAACCCCGGCGGAGGCAGCCAGCAGAAACATCCACACCATCATCAGGTGTTCGTCGGCGGCGGACTGGGAGATCATCGACTTGGAGATAAAGCCCGAGGTAAAGGGAAAGCTCGAAATCGCCAGGGCGCCGATAATGCCGCAGATAGCCGTTATGGGCATGGACTGGTACAGCCCCCCCAGTTCACTGCACTTGCGGCGCCCGGTCATGTACAGCACGGACCCTGCCGACATGAGCAGCAGCGCCTTGTAGATAATATGGGCAAAGGCGTGGGCAGCGGCGCCGTTGATGGCCATCTCGGTGCCGATGCCGATACCGCACACCATAAAGCCCACCTGGTTGACGATGGAGTAGGCGAGGATGCGGCGCATATCGTTTTCGAGCAGGGCGTAGATGATGCCGTAGAAGATCATGTAGAGCCCGACCCAGATCAAAATCTGTTCACCGGGGAACAGCAGTATCAGCGCCAGCACAGCGGTCTTGGTGGTGAAGGCCGACAGGAATACCGAGCCGCTGGGGCTGGATTCCGGGTAGGCATCCGCCAGCCAGGCAGATACCGGCGGGGCTGCGGCATTGATCAGCACCCCGGCCAGAATCAGCCAGCCATCAAAGTTGGTGAGGGGGATAGGCTGGATCTCGATGGAGCCGGTGTGCACCATCACCCCTTCGATACCGATCTTGAGCAGAACGCCCCCGAGCAAATGCATGGTGGCATAGCGGATCCCGGCCCGCCGCGCCCCTTCGGTGCCGCCGCACCACACCACCACCGTGGAGAAAATGGCCATCAGCTCCCAGAACAGGAACATGGTGATCAGGTCACCGGCAAAGGCGACGCCGATGGCCCCGGCGGCATAGGCCTGGGCGGCGGCCAGTTCCCACCATTTGGCCTGGCGGAAGGCGAACAGACCGCCGGCAAAGGCCATGATGGCAAAGATGGTGGCAAACAGGCGCCGCAGCGGGCTGGACTCAATCAGCTGGATTTCGTAATTGAGAAACTGCGCGGTGAGCAAAATGCCGTCTTCCATCTGCCAGATGGCGTAGAGGGTCAGCAGCGGCGCGCCCAGGACGATCAGCGGACGCAGGGGTGCCCGCATCGGACCTATAAGCAGGGCGCCGACGATCAGGATCAGGGCTGGGGGGAAGATCAGTTCAAGCATTGTCGTCGTACTTCTTGTCAAAATAGTCGTCGGGGCGTTTCAACAGAAACCCCAGCACCTTGGCAAAGATCACCATCAGGGCGCAGGACAAAAAGCCGAACAGGGCATTGAAACCAAACCATTCGTCAAAGCTGAAATGGCCGTGTACGGATACCGCCAGCTGGGCGAGCACAGTGGCCGCCAGGATCAGAGCAAAACCCCACCACAGCTTTTTGTGGTTTTCTGGCCGGTACAGCCAGCTTTTCGGCGCTTTGTTGTCGCCGCTCATCAGGGACCTCCCAGTACAGCTTGCTCAAAATCAACCAGCGGGCCGTTGAAGAAGAATACCAGCAGCGTCAGTGTGGCGGTCACACAGATCGCCGCCACCATGGCCGCTGGTGCTTCGCCGTGGGGCTTTGGCGGCGCCACGGTTTCGCGGCGGAAATAGGCGCGGAAGATCACCGGCAAAAAGTAGGCGGCATTGAGTGCTGTGGAAAGTGTCAGCACCCCCAGCACAAAGTAGCTGTCGATCTGGAATGCCCCGGCGATCATGTACCACTTCGACACAAAGCCGCCGGTGGGGGGGACGCCGATCATGCTCAGGGCGGCGATGGCAAAGGCGCCCATGGTGATGGGCATGCGAAAGCCGATGCCGTCGAGCTGGTTGATCTCGGTTTTCTTGCTGGCGGTGTAAATGGCGCCAGCGGCAAAGAACAGGGTGATCTTGGCCACTGCGTGGGCGACGATGTGGATGATGGCGCCCATGCCGGCCAGGGGCGTCAGCACCAGCACCGCCAGCACGATATAGGACAGCTGGGACACCGTGGAATAGGCCAGCATGCGTTTGATGTTGGTCTGACGCAGAGCGAGTATGGAGGCGGCGATAATGGTGAATCCGGCGATATACACCGCAATCACTTCGTGGGGCACTGCCAGCAGAAAGTCGGTACCGAAGATATAGATAACCACCTTGGCGATGGTGAACACACCGGCCTTCACCACCGCCACCGCATGGAGCAGCGCAGACACCGGGGTGGGCGCCACCATGGCCGCAGGCAGCCAGCGGTGAATGGGCATCAGCGCGGCCTTGCCGATGCCGAACATGAACATCAGCAGCAGTACCGTGGCGCCAATACCGCCGATATTGCCCTCGAGGATGCCGCCGGGACGGAAGTCGAGGGTGCCAGCGACAAAATAGGTCCACAGCATGGCGGGCAGAAACAGGCCGATGGAGGTGGCAAGCAGGATGCCCAGATAGGTGCGCGCCCCCGCTTTGGCCTTGTCGTCGCCCTTGTGGGCCACCAGGGGGTAGGTGGAGAGGGTCAACACTTCGTAGAACAGGAACAGTGTCAGCAGGTTGGCGGCAAAGGCCACCCCCATGGCGCCGAAAAGTGCCACGGCAAAACAGACGTAAAACTGGGTCTGGCGTTTTTCCTTGTTGGCGCGCATATAGCCGATGGAATACACCGAGGTGACAATCCACAGGCCACTGGCCACCAGGGCAAAGAGTATCGACAGGGGTTCGGAGTGGAGGGCGATGGTCAACCCCGGCAAAATTTCCAGCAACTCCACATACAGGGCAGCCGCTTCAGCGCCGCCGAGCTCCACAGCGGTAAATACCTGTATCACCAGATAGAACAGCACCGCAGCGGTGACCAGGGTCACTGTTTCCCGCAGGTTGGGCCAGCGTCCGCACAGGGCGATTAGTATAGCGCCCACCAGGGGGACGACCAGGGTAAGTTGCAGCGCTTCCAGGGCCGTCATGGTGCGCTCCCCAGCAACAATTGTGCAGCGCTGTCCGCCAGATAGAGTGGCAGGCGGGTATCAAGGCCGAAGTAAATGTTGGCCAGCGCCAGCACCAGGGTGGGGATCAGCATGGACAGTGGCGCCTCGCAGCGGGACTGGTGTTCGGCGGTCTGGAAGTAAGCCACCTCCACCACTCGCCACACGTAGATAACCGCCAGCAATGAGCCCACCAGAATAACGATAATCAGCGGCCACCAACCCAGCTCAAAGGCAGCCAGCACCAGGTACCATTTACTGATAAAACCCGCAGTGCCCGGTACTCCGATCAGGCTCAGGCCAGCGATGACAAAGGCAGCCATGGTCAGGGGCATGCGCTTGCCCATGCCCCGCAGCTGGGTCATATCCGTGGCACCCAGGCGCAGGGCAATGCAACCCATTGCGAGAAACAGTGCACCTTTCATCAGGGCGTGGTTGAAGAGGTGCAGGGTGGCCGCAGTAAGGCCCAGCATACTCAGCATACAGAGGCCGAGGATCATGTAACCGATCTGGGCGACGCTGGAATAGGCCAGCATACGTTTCACATTGACCTGCAGGATGGCCATCACCGACCCCACCAGGATTGCGGTGAGGGACAGGGTGATCAGCGCCGAGTGGAAGAACTCCGAGCGGAAGGAAAATTCCACCCCGAATACGGTAAAGAGGAAGCGCAGCAGGACATAGACGGCCACCTTGGTGGCGGTGGCAGCGAGAAAGGCGCTGACCACGGAGGGTGCGTAGGTGTAGGCGTTTGGCAGCCACCAATGCAGGGGGAAGATGGCCAGCTTGATGCCCGCGCCCACCACAATAAAGGCAAATCCGGTATACACGGTGCGGGTCTGTTCCACCTGTTGCAGGCGCTGCGCCAGATCCGCCATGTTGAGGGTTCCGGTCATGCCGTAGAGCAGGCCGATGCCGATCAGCAGGAAGGTGGCGCCGATGGTGCCCATCACCAGATACTGGTAGGAGGCCACCAGGGCGCGGCGGTCGCGGTGCTGGCTGATAAGGATATAGCTGGCCAGGGAGGATATTTCGAGGAACACGAAGAGGTTGAATACATCCCCCGTGAGGGTGATACCCAACAGTCCGGCCAGGGCCAGCAGGTAGGCGGCGTAGAACCCGGAGCGATTGTCTTCGGCTACCTCTGCGCGGACGCTGAGGCGGGCGTAGGGCATCACCACTGCGCCGATGCCCGCCACAATCAGTGCCACCATTGCGTTGAGGGCATCGACCCGATACTCAATCCCCCAGGGTGGCTCCCAGCCCCCCAGGTGGTAGCTCAGCACGCCCTGTTGCTGTACCTGGAACAGCATCAGGATGGTCAGTCCCAACACAAGCCATGACACCAGGGTGGTGAGCAGCCAGGTGGCCCTGCCAGGCAACAGGATGCAGACAGGGGCCATCAGCAGCGGGATGATCACCAGCAGGGCAATAAGGTTGTCCATGATCACCGGGGGCTTTCCTTATGGTCGTCCTCGCGCGCCACCGCTGCATCGCGAATATCATCCAGGTGGCGGATATCATCTTCCTCGATGGTGCCGTAGGCTTCCTTGATGCGCACGATCAGTGCAAGGGCCAGGGCAGTGGTGGCCACCCCCACCACGATGGCGGTGAGGATCAGCACATGGGGCAGGGGGTTGGAAAACAGGGTGACCCCTTCGTGGGCAATGGGCGGTGCGCCGCCGTCCACATTGGACAGGCTGATATAGAGGATAAAGACCGATGTCTGGAAAATGTTGATCCCAACCACCTGCTTGACCATATTGCCGCGGCTGATAACGGTATAAAAACCGATCATCATCAGAAAAATCGCGATCCAGTAGTTATAGTGAGCAAGCCAGGCCATCAAGGACGGTTCCTGTCAGCGAATACAAAAAAGATGATCAGCATTACCGCCGTTACCGTCAGGCCCACCCCCAGCTCCACCAGGATGATGCCCATATGCTGGCCTGTCACCGGATCCTGGGCCAGCAGGTTGTAATTGAGAAACTCGCCACCCAGCAGCATGGTGGCCACACCGACACCGCCAAACAGCAGGACACCAAGGCCCGCCATGCGGATGAGAAAGGTCATGGGTAACAGTTTGACTGCCGGCTCCATGCCAAACACCAGTCCATACAGAATCACTCCAGCGGCAAAGATAACCCCCGCCTGGAAGCCGCCCCCGGGGCTGTACTCCCCGTGGAACTGCACATAGAGGGCAAACAGCAAAATAAGCGGAATGAGGAATTTCGCAATGATTTTGAGGATGGGGTCGCGGGTCATGGCCTGATCTTGTCCTTGTGGCGCCTGCGCCCCAGCAGTAACAGGACACCCAATCCTGCGGTAAACACCACCGCCACTTCCCCCAGGGTGTCAAATCCCCGGTAGCTGGCCAGTACCGAGGCTACCATGTTGGGAATGCCGATCTCGGTGGGGGATTGCTCAATGTAGCGCGGCGCTACGTGGTGGTGAATCGGCGCGGCGGGATCACTGTAGCCGGGAATGTCCAGGGTACCCCACACCAGAGCCAAGCCGGTGAGGGTGACCATAAGGAGGGGGACGACCCGTATGCGTTTTTCATTGGAACGCAGGGTGCTGCCCGTGAGGGCCACGGTGGACAGCATCAGCACTGTGGTGATGCCAGCCCCCACGGCGGCCTCGGTAAATGCCACGTCGCCGGCATCCATCACCAGGAACACGCTGGCGGACAGCAGGCTGTAAACACCGAACAGCATGACGATGGTGAACAGGTTTTTCAGGCGAATAACGGCAACAGCAGTGGCGGCGAGAAAAGCCAGCAAAACGGTGACGATAACGTGTTCCATCAGCCCTCCCTGCCAGGGGATTTAACCGGCGGATTGAAGCCTTCCTTGAGGGCTGAGCGGGCCAGTGCATAGCTGGCAGTGGGGGTGGTAAAGAGCAGAAAAAACAGCACCATGAGAAGCTTTACCGCTATCAGCCAGGAGCTGGAAAGAAACATCAATCCCCCCAGCACCAGAATGGCGCACAGGGAATCGGTTACCCCGGCGGCGTGGATACGGGTGTAAAAATCCGGGAAGCGCAACAAGCCAATGGCGCCAACGACACCAAAAAAACTGCCAGCAATAATCAGTACAGAGCCGATGACCTCCATAAGCGTCACAGTATTTCCTCCTGCTTGAGATCAGGGTCAACGCTGCTGTCATCTTCATAAAACTTCAGCATGGCAATAACCCCGATAAAATTGATCAGGGCATACACCAAGGCAACGTCGAGGAAACTGCCGTCGGCCCCCATAAAGTCGATCACACAGATCAGCAGTACGGTCTTGGTGCCGACCATGTTGACCGCCAGCACGCGGTCATAAATGGTGGGGCCGAGAAAGGCGCGGGTCAGTGCCAGCCCTATGACCACCAGAACGGCAATAGCCGTGATTGCCAGGATGATCATGAAGGTTTCCCCGGGTCAGGTACGCGGCGCAACATGTCCCCCTGTTTCAGGCTGTCGATATTGGCCAGGTCAAGGCTGTGTATTTCGATATGGTCGGCGGCCACGCGGATGGTGACAGTGCCCGGTGTGAGGGTCATGGAATTGGCAAAAATAACCCGGCCAATATCGCTGCGATTGCCGGTGGGGATTTTTGCGGTGGCAGGGTTGACCCGTTTGCCGGGGGCGATAACCGCCAGTGTCACGGACCAGGCCGATAACAGTATCTGGCCGCCGAGCCACAACCAGTAAGTAAACAATTTGCCCGACAGGGCAAGGGGGTGGCTTTCGTGGTCAATGATTTCCATACGCACGGCGACAAATACGGTCACCACGACAGACAACAAACCAAGCCCCAGCAACAGGGGCTTGGTTTGTCCCGACAGCAGCAGCCACACCACTACGCAAAGTGCGAACAGGCTGACAATGTGCTTGACGGAAATCATTCAGTCACCGGCGCCCGCAGCTGGGCATCAGGCTGGACAAGAAGCAGAAAATTAGCACTGTATGCGTCCCTTACCCGATAATTGCCAAGGCTTTTGTTGTCTTTTCGTGGAGCCGGCACCGGCAGGTGTCGGCCTGAGATCGGCCCACAGTATACCGGCCCAATGCACTGAATCAAGCCATTTAGATCGTCACCATGGGGCGTGGCAGCCTCTCTCGGGGTATGCTTTATGTCGTTCTGCTTATATATGGAAAGGATAAAAAATGGCTGTCTTGAGCAGGTGGTCAGGACAAGGGTTTGTCATTGATCCAGGTGCTTGCCTGGTGTCTGGGGTGGCCAGCAAGCTGCAGTATTGGAACGCATAAGCGCCCTTGCCATGGCTTTTCCTGGGCAAGGGCGAGGAGGGAAAAAGAGCCTTTATTTATAGGGGTCTACAGGCTGCATGATCTCCTTGACGCCAATGCCCTGCAGCATGGAGAGCACATCAGAAATGCTGTAAATGTGCACAATTTTATCGTCCTTGAAGCGCACGATGGAAAACCATTTGACATTGATTTCCTGGCCCTTGGCGGGGATGCCCATGTATGGGCCGCCGGTCTGCTTGCCATAGTGGTGGCCGAGAATCCATATTTCGTTATCGTTTTTGGCGACAGCATCAATGGTTGCGTATTTAGACGGCGGGAAGGTGTTATAGAGGGCTTCCGGAGACGTTTTCCACTGCTGGTAGCTGCCCAGGTCGGGACGGTTGGGGTTGGCGTAGGTGAATTCCGGGTGAAAAAAAGCATCCATTTCGGCGCCAAATTTACCGTCGTTGAGGGTGTTCTGCAGATCCATCCAGAACTGAAGGCGCTTGTTCTGGGTGGGGCTAAGGTGGGTTCTTTCGGCTTGAGTCATATGCTCCATGGTTGGCATACAGATGTTCTCCTGACTGGATGGGGCGGTGTGATGATTTTTTGACGTTGGAGAGTCCCACTGTGGCAGGGAAAAAGCAACGCCTGTGGCGATGGGGTTGTCTGTTGTTCGATACAGTCACAGGTTTGGAACACACTGGGGTGAAGAAAAGGGGGTTGATGGAGAAAAAGGGTCACAGTAAGTGACACTTTTTCTCAGTGACCCTTGTACAGATCAGGCCAGGCTCAGCAGGAATTTGGCTGTCCATTCCGGCTGGCCCACCAGAAAGGCATGATCGCCTTGCAGTTCGTGGACAGTCCAGCCCAGCTCCCTGGCGCGGGGGTGCAACGGCTTGATGATAGTGTCTGATGCCGCCACATAGTCCACAGGTTTGCCCTTCAGTGTTTCGGCGCCCACAGTAGGGCCGACCACGGTGCAGGTCAGAGGCTGGTCGGAAAGGTTGTCGAGCAGCCACTGCTGGCGCTCGGGGGACATGTCCATGGGGTGTTCCTTGGCCATTTCCCGCTGTTGGGTATGTACGCCCTGGCCGGGGGGTATTTGTCCTGCCCTGATGCCTGCCAGTATGCCTTCTGCCTGCTCTTTTGGCATAAAGCCAAGGGCAACACCCACGGGCTCACCGCTGTGGCAGATCAGGGAGTCGAGCAGTACAACCCGTCTGATGCGATCTCCTGCCTTGGCGACAACCCCAGGGAGAATAGCGCCTGAATAACTGTGCCCCACCAGGATACAGTCATGGATATCTTCCTTGATAAGCACATTGACGATATCGAGCACATTCACATCGGGGGTGATATCGGCGCTGAGCAGGTGCTCCCGTTCGCCAAAACCGCTGTAGGTGGGGGTGTAGACTTCGTGGCCAGCGGCAATCAGGGCGGGCTTGACGAATTTCCAGATCCAGCCACCCATGCCACCACCGTGGCAAAGTACATAAGTGCTCATTTTCAGACTCCTTTTATCGATGTGGTCAGTAGTAAACTGGCGATGCCCTGATTGACCGGTGATGTTGTTATTGGATTGGTTGCCGAACAGGGCGGGACAAACGCGAGGGGCAAATATAAGGCTTATGGCTTAAGTATTAAAGTTTTTCCGGCACTTGAACCCAGGGTGACGATTCTTTTTCGATTCACAGATTTGACAATAACAGGAGATAACATGAAAAAACTGTCACAACGCACAGCCATTATTACTGGCGCCGGGGACGGCATCGGTCACGCCATTGCCCGCCGTTTCGCCAGCGAAGGCGCCAATGTGCTGGTGGCGGAGCTCAATCCCGACAGCGGTGCCGCCGTCGCACAACAGCTGCGGGACGAATTTGACGTTGGTGCGGAATTTGTCGCCACCGATGTGCGGGACAAAAGTCAGGTATTGCGGATGGTGGATATGGCCGTGGAGCGTTTTGGCGGTGTCGATATCCTCGTCAACAACGCCTGGGGCGGCGGTACCTTTCGCCGCGCGGAGAACAAATCCGATGAGGAAATCCAGCACGGCCTCGATATGAATGTGTGGGCGGGCTTTTGGGCCATGAAAGCGGTATTCCCTCATATGAAGGCAAAAAGCCGCGGGCGTATCATCAACCTGTGCTCCATCAATGGCGTCAATGCCTACACCGGCACCCTGGAGTACAACGTCAGCAAGGAGGCCCTGCGCGCCATGACCCGCAGTGTGGCGCGGGAATGGGCCCCGCACCAGATCTGCGCCAATGTCATTTGCCCGGCGGCGATGACCGTGGCGCTGGTGAAACTGCTGGAACAAAGCCCGGATCTCGCCAAGGGCGCACAGCTCCCTCCGATGGGGCGCATCGGCGATCCGGACAGGGATGTTGCCGGGGTGGCGCTGTTTCTCGCCAGCGACGACGCCTGTTTTGTCACGGGCAATACGCTGTTTGTGGACGGCGGCACCCATATCAATGGTGGCGGCTGGAATGTGGAGTTGCCGCAATAGCTGCAATAGCCTTTGGTAAAGACAGAAAAACCCGGTAAACACCGGGTTTTTCTGTTGCGAGGTTGGCTGCGCCCTCAGGTTTCATCAGGCCGCTTGCAGAGATGGCCAAAACGCTGGTAGTAGCTGGCCAGTTCGCGGCGGATTTCGTCGGCATCAAGGCCGTATTCTGCCGGGCTGTGCTTGTGTTTGCCGATGCGCGCCGCTGCCGGGCTGTTGTGGATAAAGTCGGCGATCAGGCGGGCGTGTTCGTCGGTGAACTGGCGGCCAAAATGGGTGTAGACCTTGCGTACTGCGGCCACCGGGTCGAGCACCACATCGCGATGGGCGAGATCGAGGATGGCCTTTTCCACATGGGGGTTGTTGGCGCGGCTTTGGGTGCCGCGGGTCATACCGGCTTTCCAGGTTTTCCACATGCCGGGGCCGACATCGGTCTTGTTGACATCCACGTCCTGGGCCTTGGTGAGGGCGTGAACCATGCTGGATATGGACGAGACGGTGAGGGCCGGGTCGCGGTGCGTCCACACCAGCTGGGCGTCGGGGTAGGTGTCCAGCAGACCTTCGAGGTCGAACAGATGCTCGGGGGATTTCAGCAGCCAGTTGCCTCTGGGGCCCTTCCACTGCAATTGCTGGAGGATGCGTTTGTGGCAGGCGTAGTGGCCGGGCACGCGGTTGTTGACATACCAGTCCTGGTAGTCGGGCACGGACCACTGGGCATTGAAATTGGTGCTCGAAAAGTGGTGGGTGAAAATATGGTTGCACTCGCCGGGGCGGGTGGAGTCGAGGCGCTGGATATCATTCAGTTCCGGGGATTTTTCCAGCATCACCTTGTACAGGCCATTGATGATGTCAATGCGCATGTCGGTGTCCATGGTGGCCGCTTCCGGCGCGGGCCAGGGGATAAAGGTTTCCCATTCGCGCGGCCAGCGCAGGGTGGGGTCCAGTGACAGCAGATCGTAGAGAATGGTGGTGCCGGTGCGGGGCAGGCCGACGATGATCAGGGGTTTTTCCACCTTGCCTGTGGTGATTTCGGGGTTTTTGACCTCGTCGTCCACCATGTGCAGTTTCATCGCCAGGGTCTGCACCAGGTTGCTGTGGACGTTGGCGCGAAATTCCGGGGAGGGCGTCATGGCCTCGACGGCGCTGGCGAGTTTTTCAAGGCCGAGGCGAAAGGTCTGGTCCGGACCCCAGTTGCTCAGGCCGGTGGCCTGCTCGGCGGTGTGGAGCAGCAGTTCCAGGGTCAGGGGCTGATGGATGGCGCCGGGCATTTGGTGGGGATTGCTCATGGTGTCAGTCTCGCTGTTATTGTTACTCATAGGTGAGAAAAGTAGTTTACTGGTGTCCGCTTATCAGGCAATGGGTCGATTGCCGGGGAGATGTTGCATGGGAGACGGGAGACAGATGAATAGCCCCATCTCCCATCTCCCGTTACATCATCAGTAGCGCGGCAGTTGCGCGTAGGTAGCGCGGCCCTTGTCAGTGAGGGTCAGATATTCACTGTAATGGCCGAGCCAGGGGCGGGTGTCGGCATAAAAAAAGAACACCTGCTCCATGCCGTTGCCCTGCACAGGGATAGCGATATCCTGGGCGCGCATCTTGGCTTCCGCTTCATTCAACTGCTCCATGGAATCGAGGCAGTAGGCAAAGTGGTGGTGGCGCACGGCGAAGTCACTGTTGGGCAGCACATGGTCGAACATACTGGTGTCGCCCTCAACCGGCTGGATCAGCTCGATCATGGTGTCGCCTTTGTAGGCGAGGGCAAAATTGGCCAGCAGGTCGGTGTTGTTGGGGCCTTGCACCGGGATATTGCGGATCTCGGCAAAGGGGCCCATATCGTACTTGTCGCGGAACAGGGCCAGCGCCTTGTCGAGATCGTTGGTGGCGTAGCCGATCTGGAAAAATCCGGTCAGCAACAGCAGGTTATTGCTCATTGTTTGATCCTTTTATGATTATGAAAACTGTGTGGTAAGGCCCCGGCCACAACCGGGGCGGCGCAGGTCTCAGCCCAGGCTTTTGGCGACGCTATCGATCACGGCGCGGGCTTTTGCCAGATTGTTGTCCCGCACCTCGTCGCCCATCAGGGAGCCTTCCATCACTGCGAAGGTGACGTCCAGGCCCATCACTTTCAGTACGTTGGCCAGGTAGGGCTGTTGCATGTCGCGGGCGGCACGCTCCGGTGTGTCGTAGCTGCCGCCACGGGCCAGAACGGCCAGACAGGGCTTGTCACCCAGCAGGCCCACCACACCGTCACCGCCGTAGGTAAAAGTCATGCCGATGCGCATCACCTGATCTAGCCAGGCCTTGAGGGAAGCGGACACATTCCAGTTGTACATGGATGAACCGATCACCACAAAGTCGGCGGCTTTGAGCTCGGCAATCAGTTGTTCGGAGACGGCGATTTTTTCCAGCTGCTCGGGGGTGATATGTTCCGGGTGGGTGCGAATGATATCGACATTGTCGTTGTTGAGTACCGGGATGGGGTCCTTCACCAGATCGCGAAAGACAAACTGGTGGCTGCTGTTGGCAGCTTTCACCTGTGCGACAAATTCGCCTACCAGTTGTCGGCTGTAGCCCGCGAGGCGGGCGCTGGATTCGATGACAAGAATATTGGCCATAGGTAATAGTCCTCTTTGGTTGAACAGGGTGTGATCAGTTGGATGTGCGTCCGCCATCCACCACATAGTTGGCGCCGGTGATAAAGGAGGCCTCATCACTGGCGAGAAATACCGCCAGGGCCACCACATCTTCGGGCTGGCCAATGCGCTTGATGATATTGCGGGCGATAAGCCCTTCGCGGATCTGCGGGTTGTTGGCAAAGTCGGCAGTGCCGGGGGTTTCAACAAAGCCGGGGCTGACGGTCACCGCGCGGATATTGTGCTCGGCACCTTCCTGGGCGAGCTGCTTGGTGAAGGCGATGATGGCGCCCTTGGCGGCGGCATGTCCGGCGCCACCCGGGCCGGAGCCAGCCATGCCGGCAATGGAGCCGATATTGATAATCACCCCGCCCTGGCGCTTGAGGTGCGGCCAGGCAAAGCGGGTGACGTAGAACACCAGATTCACCTCGTTGCGCATGGTGAACTGCCAGTCCTCGATGGGAAATGTCTCGATGGGTGCAAAGCGGCAGGCGGAGGCGTTGTTGTAGAGGATATCGATGCGCCCGTGGATGGCGGCGGCGTCTTCTACCCAGCGCCGGGCCTGATCGGGATCGCCCAGATCCACCGGCTCCATGGTGTCGATAATGCCGCCCTGTTGGCGGACCATCGCTACCGTCTCACGGTTGCCGTCAGCCTTCACATCGCAGCCCACTACCAACGCACCTTCGGCGGCAAAGCGCAGAGCCGCTTCACGACCCATGCCGCCGCCGGTGCCGGTGATCAGTACTACCTTGTCCTTGAATCTCTGGTTCATGGTTAACCTTATGTCTGATTTGTTATGCTGAGGCCAGCGGAGTACAGCGATTCAATACTGGACTCGCTGCATCATTCTTTTTATCCTTCCTTACTAACTGCTCAATAATAACATCCTGTGCCGGAGTGTCAGCCATGCAGCCAAAACTTTTCAATATCCATGTCAGCGATGAAGTCCTTGATGACCTGAAGCGGCGCATTAATAACGCCCGTTGGCCCTCTGATGTGGATAACAGCGACTGGCGTTACGGGTTTAACAGCGATTGCCTGCGCCAACTGGTCGATAGCTGGGCCAATGAGTTTGACTGGCGAGCGGTGGAGCGGGAGATCAACAGCTTCAGCCACTACCGGGCAGAAGTGGAGGGTGTACCTGTACACTACATACGCGAGCCGGGTCGCGGTCCCAAACCCATACCGCTGATTATTTCCCATGGCTGGCCCTCCAGTTTTTGGGAGATGCACAAGATTATTCGCCCCCTGGCAGACCCGGCGGCCTACGGTGGCGACCCGGCGGATGCCTTTGACGTTATCGTGCCTTCATTGCCGGGCTTTGGTTATTCGACTCCGCTCAACCGTGGGGGCTTGTCCGCCAGTGTCGCCACGGATATCTGGCACAAGCTGATGACGCAGGTGCTGGGGTTTGATCGTTTTGCTGCGTCCGGTGGCGACTGGGGCAGTCGCCTGACTTCTGAGCTGGGGCACAAATATGCTGCCAGTTTGTACGGTATCCATATTCTTGGCACCACGCCCCTGGATCTGTTCAACCACGAGCGTTACTGGGATATCAGCGCCGCTTTTGTGCCCTACGACACGCCCCCCGAGGTGCGCAAGGCCATTCTGCCCTTTGTCACCAAGGCCATCAGCCATGTGGCCGTGCAAAGCCTGGAACCCCAAACCCTCACCTACGCCATGAACGATTCTCCCGTGGGCCAGCTGGCCTGGATTACCCAGCGCTGGCGCGACTGGGGACATACACACGGAGATGTCATCGCTGCCTTTGGCGCGGATTTCCTGCTCACCAATGCCATGTTGTACTGGGTGACGGAGTCGTTTGGCAGTTCCGTGCGCTATTACCGGGATGCGGTTATGCACCCCTGGCGCCCCAGCCATGACCGCAAACCCAGGGTTGAAGCCCCCACTGGCATCACCTTCCTGGGGGGTGAAAACCCGCCCGGTATCAGCACGGAAAACCGTGTGGAGATTTTCCGCAACTCCAGCGCCGCAGCGGGCTATAACCTGCACTTTGTCAATGCCCACGAGTTTGGCGGGCACTTTGGTTATCTGGAAAACCCCCAGGCCTGTATTGATGATATTCGCTCTACTTTCAGGGGGTTGAGGGGTAGTTAACAGTTTTCAGTTGACAGTTGGCAGTAAGAGCCGGGCAATGGAACTGAAAACTGCCTTCCCGGTTGTGATGGTGGAAGAGGCTGGCGATAATGGCGGCCCAGACAATTTTCGTAGTGCCCCGATGCCCTATTACTTTGCCTACGGCTCCAATATGAACCCCGCCCGCATGGCTCAGCGCGGGCTGGAAGTGGTGGCTGCCGAATCGGGTCGTCTCAGCAATATGGCACTGCGCTTCAACAAGCGCTCCAGCATCAATCCCCGCTGGGCCGCTGCCAATATCGCCTGGTCTCCGGGCAGTGTGGTGGAAGGCGTGCTGTACCACCTGACGGACCACGGGCAGATTCTGAAAATGGATCCGTTTGAGGGTGCGCCCATCTATTACAGCCGCGAACGCTTTCCGGTCATACTTCAGGATGACCGCATTATCTACGCCTGGACCTATGTGGCCAACCGCGCCAACATTGATGCCAATGTGCTGCCCCTGCGCTGGTATCTGGGGCAATTGCTGGCGGGCAAGGCGTACCTTTCCGCAGAGTATTTCGCCGCATTGGAAGCAACCCCCTGCCTGGATGAAGACAGTGACGGTTGGGGTTGAGTCAATGACTGACGCCACTCATTTGGAGCGGATTTTTACCGAGGTCTTTTTCAGCCGCTGGAATACCGTGCTGCAGGGTGGCGGCGATGAGCCGGTCTACCTTCCCGCCACTGACCGCCAGACCCATCACCGCATTATTTACCGGGATGACTATTTCTCCAGCGCCCTGCACGAAACCGCCCACTGGTGTATCGCCGGTGAGCAGCGCCGCCAGCAGGTGGATTTTGGCTACTGGTACAACCCCGATGGCAGAAATCGCGACCAGCAGCGCGCCTTCGAGCAGGTGGAAGTCAGGCCCCAGGCCCTGGAGTGGATTTTTACCACAGCAGCGGGGCGACCCTTCCAGCTCAGCGCCGACAACCTCGCCAGCAGTGACCCCGACAATCGCGGCCCTTCCCCAGTGTTTGCTGCGGATGTATTGACCCAGGTTCATCGCTGGTGTGTTGACGGTGGCTTGCCGCTCCGTGGCGCGCTGTTTGTGGCTGCCCTGGCGCAGTGGTCGGGGGTGCGCAATCCCCTTGATCCCGCTCGCTACGGCTACCCTGGCTGAGATGAAAATCCTCGCCGATGAAAATATGCCCATGGTGGCCGAGCTGTTTGGCAGCCATGGCGAGGTTCAGCTGGTGCCGGGTCGCCTTATTACCCCTGATCAGGTGGCGGATGCGGATATCCTGCTGGTGCGCTCCGTCACCCCTGTCAGCCAAAAGCTGCTGGCTGGCAGCCGGGTAAAGTTTGTCGGCACAGCCACTATCGGCACCGATCACCTCGATCTGAACTGGCTGACACAACAGGGCATCGCCGTGGCCAGCGCCCCCGGCTGCAATGCGGCGGCGGTGGGTGATTATGTGATCGCCGCCCTCAGCGCCTGTGAACCGGACTGGCAGCGCAAAACCATTGCCATTGTCGGTTGTGGTAATACCGGTGGCGGCCTCCATGGTCGGCTCAAGACGCTGGGAGTGGCATGCCGCTGTTTTGATCCCTTTCTCAGCCGCCAGCAGATCGCCGACCTGACCTCCTTCGACGCCGTGCTGGAGGCGGATATCATCTGTCTGCACACCCCCCTGACCCGCAGCGGGCCTCACCCCACCTGGCACCTGTTTGATGACAAGGTGCTGGGTCGCTTGCGGGACGACACCTTGTTGCTCAACGCCGGGCGCGGTGGAGTGATCGACAACCGGGCGCTGCTTGCCAGGCTGGAACAGGGTCAACTGCGGGCTGTTCTGGATGTCTGGGAAGGGGAGCCGGATATCGATCTGGATCTGCTGCAACGGGTTGTGCTGGGTACGCCCCATATCGCCGGTTACAGCCTGGAGGGGCGTTTGCGCGGCACCCTGATGATCTACAACGCCTTTTGTCGCTGGAGCGGCAATCCTGACAGTCTGGAGCTGGATGGCGTGCTGGAGCTGATGGGCGGCAATGCAGGACAGTGCAGTGCTGTTGACGTTGGCGACGACAGCACTCTCCAATCAGTGGCGCTGGCCGCCTACGATCCGCGCCGGGATCACCATCAAATGGTCTCAGCCTTTGCAGCCAGTGGCGTCAGTACTGAGAGTGTTTTTGACCATCTGCGGAAAACCTACCCGCCGCGCAGGGAGTTCAGTCATTTTGCTCCGAGCGGGAACATAGCCCCTCCGTTGGCAAAACAACTACAGTCCCTGGGATTCAACCCGGCTAAACTGACTGACCACTGACCACTGACCACTGACCACTGACCACTGACCACTGCTTACTGCCGAATCCTGCCCAAAAACTGCCCCAGTCTTTTCACCGCATCCGCAAGGTCATCTTCCCGGGGCAGGAATACGATACGGAAGTGGTTGGTGTCCGGGTAGTTAAACGCAGAACCCTGCACAAGCAGCATTTTTTCCTGCAGCAGTAATTCCAGTACAAACTGCTCATCGTCCTCAATGTGATACATCGCCGGATCCAACTTGGGGAACATATACAGCGCCCCCTTGGGTTTGACACAGGTAACACCGGGTATGCTGGTGAGCAATTCCTGTGCCTTTTCCCGTTGTTGGTGGAGCCTGCCACCGGGAGTGATGAGGTCGTTGATGCTCTGATAGCCCCCCAATGCCGTCTGGATTGCGTACATGGCGGGGACGTTGGCGCACAGCCGCATGGAACAAAGCATCTCCATGCCCTGGATATAGCTGCGGGCGCGGTGCTTGGCGCCACTCACCACCAGCCAGCCGGAACGAAACCCCGCCAGCCTGTAGGCTTTCGACAAGCCGTTGAAGGTGATGCAGAGGACATCCGTAGCCAGGCGGCCCATGGGGATATGTTCGGCCTCGTCGTAGACGATGCGGTCGTAGATTTCGTCGGCAAAGATTACCAGGTCATGTTCCCTGGCCAGGTCAACGATCTGCTGCAGTACGGCTTCGCTGTAAACAGCTCCTGTAGGGTTGTTGGGGTTGATAACAACAATGCCCCGGGTGCGGGCACTCATTTTGCTGGTGATATCCTCAAGGTCAGGCTGCCAGTCATTGTTCTCGTCGCACAGATAATGCACCGGCGTGCCGCCGGCAAGGGTGACTGCTGCCGTCCACAGTGGGTAATCCGGTGCAGGGATCAATATCTCGTCACCATCGTTGAGCAGCGCCTGCATGGCCATGACGATCAGCTCGCTGGCGCCATTGCCGAGCAGCACATCATCAATTTCCACGTCGGGAATACCCTGCACCTGAGTGCGTTGCATCACTGCCTTGCGGGCAGAAAAAATCCCTTTGGAATGGGAGTAGCCCTGGGCCTGAGGCAGGTTGCGGATCACATCCTGGAGAATTTCATCCGGGGCGTCAAAACCAAAAGGGGCTGGGTTGCCGATATTGAGTTTGAGGATGCGATGCCCCTCATCTTCCAGCCGGTTGGCGTGGTCGAGCACCGGGCCGCGAATGTCGTAACACACGTTGTTCAATTTGTTTGACTTTTGGAAGTGCTGCATAAATAGTTCCCGCCAAAGAGCCTGTGTAGCCCCTGGTATCAATCCTGTGGTTTGCCCTGCAAAAGGAGCGCCATTGTAACGGAAAACCGCAAGGTATAGGGTAGCCTCCCGGCTCAGCCACCATCAGATCAACGGGGACAATAATGACCGACGACTATCAACACAAAAGCGATGACTACTGGCGCCAGCACCTGACACCGGAGCAGTATGCAGTCTGTCGTCAAAAAGGCACTGAACGTCCTTTCACCGGCATCTACAACAAGGAGGATCGCCCCGGCCAGTATTTCTGTGTGTGCTGCGGCAAGCTGCTGTTCGATGCCAGCACCAAGTTTGATGCCGGTTGCGGCTGGCCCAGCTTTTACTCTGCAGCGGTGAAGGAAAATATCAGCGAAACCCGGGATATCAGCCACGGCATGATTCGCACGGAAATTACCTGCAGCGGTTGCGGCAGTCACCTGGGGCATGTTTTCGATGATGGCCCTGCCCCCACGGGTTTGCGTTACTGTCTCAACTCTGTGTCACTGGATTTTGTGCCCCGGGATTCGTCCGGGGCGCAGAACTAGCGCCTTGACAGCCCAGGCATCCATAACGCTCTGAAAATAACAGGTCAACAATATGAGCAGCAATCGCTTGAGTGGTGTTTTACAACTGGTGTTCTGGCTGGCATTTGCCCTGATGGTGGTGGGCATTGGCGGCATCCGTCTGGAGGTGTTTGCCACCCTCACAGGTTTCTTACTGATGGGTATTGGCGCCCTGGTAGTGCTGGTTTTTGCTGTCGTCTCGCTGCTGGCCGCCCTGGTTGCCCTGGCCAGAGGCAGGGCTGTTGCTGGCCGACGCTGGGTGTATGTGGTGGTGGGCGCCCTGCCGGTGGTGCTAGTGCTTGTCACAGTGGGGGTATCCGGTTTCAAGGCGCCGGGAATTCACGATATCACCACTGACATCGCGTCCCCTCCGCAATTTACCTTCGCCGCAGTGGATAGAGGCCCTGGAGATCATCCAGTAACCTACTATCCCGATGTCAATGCCGAGGCGCAACAGGCTGCCTTTCCTGATATTCAGCCATTGATTACCTCGCTGCCTGCGGACAGAAGCCTGGCGCTGGCGGTGGAGGTGATGAAAGATTTCAACTGGCGCTTATTGGGTGTCGACACAGAGGCCGGGGTTGCCGAGGGCGTCTACCGCAGCACCATCTTCGGTTTCGAGGACGACGTGGTGGTGCGGGTAACCCCATACGAAACCGGTTCCCGGATCGATGTGCGGTCTGCATCCCGTGTAGGGGGCGGCGATCTGGGTGCCAATGCTGCGAGAATCAGGGCCTTCATCAAGGCGCTTACAGCAAAAATATCGCAGGAAATGAAAGATCAGGGTTGACAGGGTGGGGGTGCGTTTCTAAAATGCGCGCCTCTCAACGAGACAACGTAATCACCCAGGTGAACGGGGTTTGGCAGGAGAGAACAAGTTTCTATGTCCCGTTCGTCTAGAGGCCTAGGACACCGCCCTTTCACGGCGGTAACAGGGGTTCGACTCCCCTACGGGACGCCAGTTTGATACAGGTTAAATGCGGGATTAGCTCAGTTGGTAGAGCGGTACCTTGCCAAGGTACAGGTCGTCGGTTCGAACCCGATATCCCGCTCCAAAAGTAGAATAAGGCCAGTCACTTAGCAGTGCTGGCCTTATTTTTTGCCCGCAGCGCAAAAAACCCCCTACCTACAGTGACAGTTCCTGCCCGGGCGGAATTGCAGATGACGGTGCAGATAATTGCCTCACAGGCACTGCAAAATTAACCCCATCCATCTGTTAACCTTGGTGTCTGGTTACCGGCGCTGCGCCCATTGATTGCGGACCTGCCTAATGAAGCTTTCCATTCTTGACCTTGCCTTTATTGCCGCTGGCTCCAATGCCGGTGAAGCCCTCAAGGGTACCCTCGACCTGGCGCGCCATGGGGAGAAATGGGGCTATGAGCGTTTCTGGTTGGCGGAGCACCACAATATGGTGGGCATTGCCAGTGCGGCAACGGCGGTGGCCATCGGCTATGTGGCAGGGGGCACCAGCACCATTCGCGTCGGCGCCGGGGGCATCATGCTGCCCAACCATTCGCCCCTGGTGATTGCCGAGCAGTTTGGCACGCTGGAAAGCCTGTACCCGGGTCGTATTGATCTGGGCCTTGGCCGTGCGCCGGGCAGCGATGGTCATACAACAAGGGCGCTGCGGCGCTCCCCTGCGGCTGCGGAAAACTTCCCTCAGGATGTGATGGAGTTGCAGGCGCTGTTCGGGCCGGTGCAGGAGGGTCAGAAGGTGCAGGCTGTGCCCGGCACCGGACTCAACGTCCCCCTGTGGATTCTGGGCTCCAGTTTGTTCGGGGCGCGACTGGCGGCAATGCTGGGGCTGCCCTATGCCTTTGCCTCCCACTTTGCCCCGGCGGCATTGATGGATGCCCTGGCGCTCTACCGCCGCGAGTTCAGGCCGTCGGCGCAGCTGCAACAGCCCTACGCCATGGCGGGGGTGAATGTGTTTGCCGCCGCCACGGACAGGGAGGCGCAGCGGCTGTTCAGCTCGGTGCAAAAGCAGTTTGCCAATCTGGTGCGGGGTGTGCCGGGCCAGCTGGCGCCCCCCATCGACGATATTGACAGTTACTGGTCGCCGATGGAAAAGGCCCAGGTGTCCTCAATGCTGGCCTGTTCCTTTGTGGGCAACCCTGAGCGGGTGGGTGATGAACTGCAGCAGTTTGTGGAGCAAACCGGTGTGGACGAGGTGATGGTGGTGTCGGCCATCCACGATCACGACGCGCGCCTGGAATCCTACCGTCTGATTGCGCCAGGATCCGGTTGATGGGGTTGCTGCCCGAAAAACTTGATGCAGCTCAGCTGATGGGCAGATGATTCCAGTCCTGCACTTGTTGCTCCGGGGTGCGGGGACTAGACTGAAAGTGTCTTCAGTTATTGATGACACCTCCGTCCCATAAGGCGAGTACTCCGATGATGAAAAACAGAATTCGTAACCTGTCACTTCTGGCCCTTCTTGCCGCGTTGCCAGTGTATGCCGCTGAATTGAAAACCGAGTGGATTGAGCCGAAGGAGGGCTTCTCTGAGCAGATACTCGGCGCGCGGATCAAAAGCATCGAGTCGCTGCCGGGGGATGAAGGCCAAAGAGTGACCATTGAGATTCCCCGGGAATCAATGACCGAAGCGGAGAGCATGCAGGAAATCGTGATCACCGCCCGCCAGCCCGACCAGAGCGAAAGTATAATCAAGGTGCGCCATGAATGGGTTAATGACTACGAAAACGATTTCTACGGTCTGGTGCTGTACCTGGGGAAGAACAGCAATTTACCCATCAGGATTTATCTGAAAAGCGAATAGTCTGCCCAATCCCCGCCACCGGGCTGCGTGTTTTCTGGTCCGGTGGCGGATGTCCCCCGGGGAAATCCCTTACACCGGGTTAGTACTGTCATCGTCGGGGCCAGGGGTGGACTGGTCCGGGCTGATATCGGAATCCGTAGAAGGTGCGGCGCCACCTGTCAGCGGTTCCTGCCTGTCCTTGCGCACACTCATCAGTTGCTGTTCCTGTCCCGCCATGCTGCGGATATGCACATCCATCTGGCTGAATGCGATTTCGATTCTGTTCTCCCGGAACAGCACATCGATACGGCGGTTGATTTCGTCGATGGCGGCGTTGCGATCCATCAGTTCCCGCACATGGATGCGCAATTCATGGTCCAGGGTGCTGGCTCCGAAGTTCAGAAACAGCACCGTGGGTGCAGGTTCCTTGAGCACCCGGGGATTTTCGTCCGCTATCTGAAGCAGCAATTCCCTGGTTTTGACCAGGTCAGAACCATAGGCCACGCCAACCTTGACGGTCACCCGGGTAACGGTGTCATTGAGGGACCAGTTGATAAGCTGGTCGGTAACAAAGACCTTGTTGGGTACGATAATTTCCTTGCGGTCGAAGTCGGTAATGGTGGTGGCGCGAATGCGGATGCGGCTCACAGTGCCAGACAGATTGCCAATGGTGACCACATCGCCAATGCGCACCGGGCGTTCAAACAGGATAATCAGCCCGGAAATAAAATTGGCAAAAATCTCCTGCAAACCGAATCCCAGCCCCACTGACAGCGCCGCCACCAGCCACTGCAGCTTGTTCCAGCTAACCCCCAGCGCCCCCAGAGTGGCGACAAAACCGATGCTGAAAATGATATAGGACAGCAGTGTGGTGGTGGCATAGGCACTGCCCTGAGCCAGCTTCATGCGCGACAGCACAGACACTTCGAGCAGGCCGGGAATATTGCGGGCAAGGACAATGGCAATACCGGCAATCACCAGGGCGCCAATCACATCCCGCAGGCTGATGGGTACCAGGGTGGGCGCCTCACTGGTACCGCTGTTGTATTCGTAGAGAGTGATATTGTCGAGGTAGGCAAAGAGGGTGATCAGGTCGGCCCACACCCAGTACAGCAGCACCAGGAAAATACCCAGCAGGGCAACCCGCATCAGGCGCAGGGATTGCTGGTTCACTTTTTCGATATTGAGGATTGGCTCCTCAATCACCTCATTACCTTCCGCCCCTTCCCGCACGGCGCTTTCGTGTTTTTTCAGGATGCGCTGGTAGGCAAGGCGCTGGGCCGCCAGTGACAGGCTGCGCACCAGCATGGCTTCCACCAGCCGCCAGATAATGAGCAGTGAAAGGGTGTCGATCAGGCGACCTGTGAGCTTCAGGGCCGTATAGTAGTAACCGGCCACCACCGCCACGATCAGTGCCATGGGCATCAGGCCAAAAGCAACGCCCATCAGCCAGCGCAGGGCCGACAGGCGCTCACCGGGGTTGTGGTGCCAGAACAGTTTTGGCAATAACCACACCAGAAGTCCATAGCCTGTCAGGACAACGATGGTGCCGATGATGTCATTGCCCAGAACGGCGGGCTGGTGTTCGGCGATGGTGACCACCGCAGTGAGGGCCAGAGCCACCAGACCGACGCCAAGGATCTGGCGACGCAGAAAAGCTGTTCGCTCCTGTGGCCAGCGGAAGTGCAACTCAGCCACGCCCCCTTTGGCCAGCAGTCGGTAGGCGGTGTAGAACACCAGCCACACCATGGCCATCTCCAGCAGGGCAATGCCGAGGCTGATATTCTGCCCCCTTGCGTCCAGCACCAGTGCCGAACCGCACAGGGCCAGCAGCAGTGCCACAGGCAATCCGTAGAGAATATGGAGGCCGATCGCCAGGGGTGTGTGCCACTGGCTGTCCTGGCGCACATAACCGATATGCCGGTGCAGGTTGTTCAGTCTGGTGGACATCCAGCTGCGGCGCCACACCAGTACCGTGATCAGAATCAGCAGCGGCAGGAAGACCAGTGGGCGGGCCTGCAACCCAGCCCACAGTTCCGCCAGCACTGAGTGCCAGGGCATATCGAGAACCTGCTGCTGAAGCCTCACTGGCAGGGATTTAAGCCACATGAAATCGATACCACGGTTGCTGGGAATCCAGAACAGCTGTTCGTCCAGCTTGTTGCGCAGGTTGGTAGCAGTGGTTTGCAGCTCCTTCTGATTAAGTTGCAGCGTAATGGACTCGTTGAGCAGGGCGTTGAGCTCTCGGTTGACGCCATCAATAAGTTCGCTGCGGGTAGCAACCACATTGAGCAGGGCCTGGCGCAATTCCTCTGAAACCAGTTCCGGGGGCTGACTTGCCAGCAGGTTGTCAACATAGGCCTCGGGGTTGCTGATGGCTGCCCGTTGCTGGGTGATGTCAAACTGGTTGAGGCGGATATCGGCGATTTGATTTGACAGGGTGCCATCAAACTGCAGCTTCGGCAGGGCATCTTTCTGCTGATGGAGTATTTTCGCCAGCAGCAGGCTGCCTTGTAGCACATCTATCAACTCCTCCTGTGCCTGGTCCGACTGGCGCAGGTTTTCCAATTGCTGGCGCACTTCCAGGTTGCGCTGGGTCAACACATTCAGGCGATCAGTGGCATCGAGCAGGATGTTTGACAGGGTAACGTTGGCCGTATTCTCCCTTGCCAGCAGCGAATTGGCGTTCGCTTCCCCCGCTTCCCGCCAGAGGTCGGCAATAATTTTTTCGGAATGGGAACGCCGCTGTTCATTGATAAATGTCTGCAGCCCCTGTATTTCTGCCTCAACGCGGCTGATGCGTTCCACCAGCAGTTCGCGTTCAGCCTGGGCGATTTCCTGTAGTTGACTTGAACCCGCCAGCTCCTGGCGCAGCAACTGGTTTCTGATCTCCAGGGCGAGCCGCTCCGCAGTCAGTGCATCCCGTTGTTCCGTGGTGAGGGTGTGATCACCCCGCTGCCCGGTTTTGAGCAGGCTGGTGATGGTGGCAATACGGGTCAGATTGGTGCTTATTTCCCCCTGGGTGCGCTCGGGACGGGTCTGGGCGCTGATAATCTGGGTATTGGTTTCCCCCAGGGCTTTTTGCCACTCCCCCAGTTGGGTGTTGCGCTCCGTAAAAAGCTGCTCCAGTTGTAACAGTGAATGGTTGCCGTAGCGTTTGACAATATCGACCCGGGGCGTATTTTTGAGAGCGTTCAGTTCCTTCTGAGCTTTTGTTACCAATGCCGGACCCTGCTGCAGTCTGGTGCTGAGTTCTTTGGCAAGCTGCCTGTTCTGGTCTGCCGCACGCAGCTCTGACAGAGCCTTGTTCAGCGCATCCTGGGCAATTTTATGCTCGGCCTCTGCCAGCTGCCGTGCGGGAAGTTTGTCGAGTTTCTGCTGGATAGTGGCTGCTGTGAGGTCAGTGCCAGTTTGTGCCAGGGGGCCAGAAATGCACAGCACTGGCAAAATGACGAGAAGTAGAATGCGCAATACATTCATCGTTAAGAAATCCCACAAAAATTCAGTTATCAGTGGGCGTAGTATAGGGAAGGAGGCCTGGTTTTGGGCAGTGAATTGATCAATTCACGGAGCGAGGCTGTTTGCGACAAATTTCCTGCCTGCTATGTAAAGTCTGCGCTCAATAAAAAGCCCGGTATTACCGGGCTTTTTATCAAGATTGGCGGAGGGACAGGGATTCGAACCCTGGATGCCTTTCGACACGCCGGTTTTCAAGACCGGTGCTTTCAACCGCTCAGCCATCCCTCCAAAGAGGCGCAGATTATACAGGCCAGCCTATGGCTGGCAAGTGCTTATAACCTGTTCCTCCGATTGAAAGGATCAGCTGTTCTCCATCCGGTTAACGGGTTCGTCATTGGCTACCGCTTGCTCGTTGGGGGTGGCAACAGTGCGAGATTTGCTGCGTGGGTCGTTGTTGGGGCGCTGAAAGCTGACGTTGGCCAGGGCAACCGGTGGTGGCAGGCTGGTGTCCAGGGGCGGGCTGACGATGGTCTCAACCACCACAGACTGGATTTCAACACTGCGCTTGGGCTCAGGCTTGCGGCGCGGATCGTTGGGGGCGCGGAATGGTTCTGTGCTTTCTGGCTGTGGTTGTGTGGATGGCTCTTCAGCAGAAACAGTTTCAGCAGGGACTGTTTCAGCAACAGGGAGCTTTTCAGCCGATTCGGCAGTATCAACAACCTCTGCAACTTCAACTGTGCTGGTAGCTTCCTCCAGAACCGCTACTTCTTCCTGCTCTGCGGCCTGCCAGGGGGTGGCTTCCGGACTTTCTTCTTTAATTGCTGCGGCTTCACTTGATTCATCCAAGTCGCTTGCGGGGGCTGCCTGTTCAGGCAGCGGTTGGTATTCAGTTGATTGCCCGGTTGCCTGTGTTGACGGGGCCGCTGAGTGCTCCTGGATATCCAGCGCTTCTGTCTGCTCCCCAAGCTCTGGCTCCTGCGGTATGGCCGCCGGGGAGCTTTCAGCTTCAAACAGGGCTGCAGGCGTGTCCGGCCAGGAATGGTCTTCCCGGTTGGGTTCTGCCTCAGCGGTTCCCTGGTGTTCGGCAGCTGGTTCGCTGTACACAGGGGGTTGCTGTTCGGGTTCAATGCTGAATGAGATTTCAGGGCTGCCCTGGGTGGTGAACTGTTCGATGTCCTGAGCCAGCTGTGCTGCAAATTCAACAGGTTCCTGGGGGGTTGCCTCTGGGGACTCCACTCCAGTAGCTGCTTCAGGGGCATCGCTGGCAAGGTCCTTAAGTTCATCTGGTGAGGCACTGACAATCTGAAGGCTGGCAATCGCAGGCAACAGGGTTTCCGGCAGCTCCTGGCGCTCACGGCGGCGACGGGGTTCGCGGCGCTTGTCGCTGGCGCGGCGCGGTGGCAGGTCGCTCTGGGATGTTACCTGTTCAGTATCTGCACTGGCTTCAGGGGTGGCTGCGAGCGCTGCATTGTTCTGATCTTCAGCCAGCTCCTGGGGGGGGCGGGGTGATCTGTTCTGGTCGCGGCGTCGGCCTGAACGCTGATCCTGGCGCTTGTCATCACGGGGCGCATCACTGCGGGTACTGTCACTGCGGGGGCTTTCGCCACGGCTGGTGTCTACCCTGTTGCTATCGCCCTTGGTGATATTGGCGCGGTTGGTGTCACTGCGTTCATTGCGGTCGCTGGAATCCCTGTCGCCGCGGTTATTGCGCTGCGAGGATGAACCGGAACCGCTGCGACGATTGTTGCCGGACTGGCCGCGGCCACGACTGTTGTTGCGCTGGCCGTCACGGCTGTTGCGATTGGCCGGGGCCTTGACTTCAGGCTTGGTTTCTTCTTCCTTGACAGGCTCCGGGGCCTTGAACCAGGCCACCAGTTTTTGCCAGAGGCCTGGCTGTTTTGCGGTCTGTACACTGGCGACTACGCCGCTTGCAGGGACTGCAACCGCTTCAGGTATCACATCAGGGCGACCCTGAGGCGCGGGGGAGGCGTGGTGCAAATGCTGCACTGCGGGTTGCGGAGCCTGGGGGATTACTTCCGGGCCTATGGCTTCGAGGGGCTGCTCAGCGGCAAACTCTTCGGTGAGTTTGTAGCTGGTGACGCTGACCATTTCATCCTGCTGACGGAAGCGCTGCACTTCGTAGTGGGGGGTTTCCATGTTGGGGTTGGGCAGAATCAGTACCCGCAGCTTGTTGCGCTTCTCGATATCGGAGATTTCTGCGCGCTTTTCATTGAGCAAAAAGGTTGCCACTTCCACCGGAGTAATGGCGCGGATTTCGGCGCTGAATTCCTTCTGGGCCTCTTCTTCCACCAGCCGCAGAATGGAAAGTGCCAAAGAGCGGGTGCCGCGAATGGTGCCCTGACCGCTACAGCGGGGGCAGATTTTGAAGATAGTTTCTTCCAGCGAGGGACGCAGGCGCTGGCGAGACATCTCCAGCAGGCCGAAACGGGAAATACGGCCCACCTGGACCCTGGCGCGGTCGACTTCGAGAGCCTTGCGCATGAGGTTTTCTACATCGCGCTGGTTTTTGGCGGCGGACATGTCGATAAAGTCGATCACGATCAGGCCGCCCATGTCACGCAGGCGCAACTGGCGGGCGATCTCTTCTGCCGCTTCGAGGTTGGTCTGGGTGGCGGTTTCCTCGATATCGCCGCCCTTGGTGGCGCGGGAGGAGTTGATGTCGATGGACACCAGCGCCTCGGTGACATCGATCACAATGGAGCCGCCGGAGGGGAGTTTTACTTCCCGCATAAAGGCCGTTTCGATCTGGTTTTCAATCTGGTAGCGATTGAAGAGGGGGATGCTGTCCTGGTAGAACTTGATCTTGCTGTGGAAAGACGGCATCACCTGTTGGACAAAGGCGGAAGCCAGGTTGTAGGCCTCACGGCTGTCGATAATGACCTCGCCAATATCGGGGCGCAGGTAGTCGCGGATGGCGCGGATGATGACGTTGCTTTCCTGGAACAGGAAATGGGGCGCGGAGGAGTTGTCAGCCTCGGTCTTGATGGTGGTCCACAGTTGCAGCAGGTAGTCGAGATCCCACTGTAGTTCTTCGGTGGTGCGGCCAATGCCGGCGGTGCGCACGATGGCGCCCATGCCGTTGGGGATCTCCAGTTCCCGCAGTGCTTCCCGGAGTTCGTTGCGCTCGTCACCCTCAATGCGGCGGGAAATGCCGCCAGCGCGTGGGTTGTTGGGCATCAGAACCAGGTAACGGCCCGCCATGCTGACGAAAGTGGTAAGGGCTGCGCCCTTGTTGCCACGCTCTTCCTTGTCAACCTGGACAATAACTTCGGTCCCTTCCTTTACCACATCCTGGATTCTGACCCGGCCCTGGTCGCCGGAGGATTTGGTGAAGTATTCCCGGGAGATTTCCTTGAGGGGGAGAAAGCCGTGGCGCTCGGCACCGTAATCGACAAAGCAGGCTTCGAGGCTGGGCTCGACACGGGCAATCTTGCCTTTGTAGATATTGGCTTTTTTCTGTTCGTGGGAGCGGTTTTCAATATCCAGGTCGTAAAGGCGCTGGCCATCCACCAGGGCAACACGCAATTCTTCAGGTTGCGTGGCGTTGATAAGCATTCTTTTCATGGTTTGGTCCTGTTTACGCCAGGACCGCACGTTTACCACAAGGAGCTGATGTGGAAGGTTTTTTGGGGGGCAGAGCGGATGGGGCCGAGACCTGTGGGGTTGCCGACTAATCCAACATCCTGATTTTACTGCCTTTGTGCATCAAATAATCCAATTGGAAGCTAAACTGAGAAGCTGGTTATGTGTCGCTAACAGTGCGACATGCCGGGTGATCCTGGGCGGAACCTCTGGAGCAATATGTGCTTCCGGCATGGTCGTCATTCGGGATTCTTTGCAAACCTTAATTCAGTATTTCCTGTGGCAACCGCTGCGATAGTTGGCGTGGGTTGCATGGGAGAGTTTCGTCACAACTGACAAAACCCGCATAACTATTCATGTGTCATGTGTCGCAAAATGTCTTGGAAAAAAGGGCAGACAGTTTGCTTGTCGTGCCTGTAAATCCCGGCTGTCTATAGGCTGCGGGCAGCACGACCGGCGGATCATAGCAAAGATTGTCTTTTTCATCAATGACATAGAAAGTGTCTTTGAAGCGCCATCAGCTGCTAGAATCGCCGCCTCTTTACACTGCGAGGAATAGGGAATGGTTGAAGTATCCGGCGTGCCTGGCGGGGTGCTGGTTTACCTGGTTGACGCTGATATGGCGGGCCAGCGCATCGACAATTTCCTGGTGGCGCGCCTCAAGGGGGTGCCCAAGTCGAGGATTTATCGACTGCTGCGGCGCGGCGAGGTGCGTGTCAACAAAGGCAGGATCAAACCGGAATACCGGCTGCAAAGCGGCGACAGTGTGCGGGTGCCACCGGTGCGTCAGGCCGAGGCCCAGCCGGTGGCGGCGCCGGGGGCGGGACTGCGCTCCCATCTGGAGCGCAGTATCCTGCTCGAAACCGAGACCTTGCTGGTGGTGGATAAACCCCCAGGCCTCGCTGTGCACGGTGGCAGCGGCGTCAATCTGGGGCTGATCGAGGCCCTGCGGGCATCGCGGCCCGATCCCTTTCTGGAGCTTGTACACCGGCTGGACCGAGGCACGTCCGGCTGCCTGCTGGTGGCCCGCAAGCGCTCCGCCCTGAAATTCCTGCAACAGCAACTGCGCGACGGCCAGGTGAAAAAGACCTATCTGACCCTGGTGCTGGGTGTCTGGCCCAAGGGCCTGGATCGCATTGATGCGCCCCTGAAGAAAACCACCCAGGCGTCCGGTGATCGCATTGTGCGCCCCGATGTGGAAGGCAAGCAGGCGGTGACCCACTTCAAGGTGATCAAGCGCTTCCAGGGTATGACGTTGCTGGAGGTGGATCTTGAAACCGGACGCACCCACCAGATCCGCGTGCACTGCCAGCTGGCCGGTCACCCCCTGCTGGGGGACGACAAGTACGGCAATGATGGGGAAAACCGTCGTGTGCGGGAGGCGGGGTTGAAGCGGATGTTCCTGCATGCCCACAAGCTGTCCTTTATAGAGCCGGGTTCAAAGCAACGCATCAGCGTTGAATCGCCGCTGCCGGATGATCTTGCAGGCTTTTTGGCGCGACTCAAATGAGCGGTGTGGTAGCAGATCGCAAAAAGTTACTGATTTTTGACTGGGATGGCACGCTGTCCGATTCCCTTGGGCGTATTGTCGAGTGCCTGCAAATGTCTGCCCTGGACCAGGGTTTGGAGCCTCCTACGCCTGTGCAGGGTCGCGAAATAATCGGCCTGGGTCTCAGGGAGGCACTGCACAGCCTTTACCCCGATCTGGATGACGTGGCTCTGGAGGCCTTACGGTCGAGCTATTCCGGCAATTACGCACGCCTTGATCAGGCCCCCCCTGACTTTTATGCAGGTGTGGTCGAAACGCTGGATCACTTGAAAGGGCAGGGTTATCTGCTGGCTGTGGCAACGGGTAAAAGCCGCCGTGGTTTTGATCGTGTTGTGGGGGGGCATGGCATGTTGGGGTTTTTCCATGGCAGCCGCTGTGCTGATGAAACCCTTTCAAAGCCCCACCCCAAAATGCTTCACGAGTTGCTGGCACAGTTTGGTTGCCCTCCCGATGATGCGCTGATGGTGGGGGATACGGAATTCGATATGGAAATGGCGGTGCGGGCCGGTGTGCCGCGCATGGGTGTCAGTTATGGCGCTCACCATGCATCGAGGCTGCACCCCTACGGATTGCACGCTTGTCTGGATGAGTTTGCGCAGATTGTTGCGTATTTATAGCCTTTAAATCTTGTCTCTCGCCTTGGCGAGACAGCAAGGGTTTCTCTGCAAGCGCCCCACTCGTGCAGGATAGCCAGCCTGCTATCTATATGACTTGCACCCCGAACTCCCGCAGCATTTTCGCCACCAGTATCAGCGGCAACCCCATCAGCCCCGTAGGGTCCTGGGTTTCGACGCTTTTGAAAAGGGCGATGCCCAGCGCTTCCACCTTGAAGCTGCCAGCGCAGTCGTAGGGTTTTTCCCGTTCCAGATAGCGTGTGATCTCGTCATCACCCAGCTGCCTGAAGGTAACCTTGGTGGCGTCTGTGGCGCAGCGATAGGCACCATTGGCGCTGTCGAGAATCGCTACACTGGTGTAGAACAGGACGGTTTCCCCTGATTGAGCCTTGAGCTGCGCAAAGGCTGCGTCGAAATTGCCCGGTTTGCCCAGCACCTGTTTGTTGAGGGTGGCCACCTGGTCGGAGCCGATAATCAGGTGTTGCGCAAAATCCTCGGATAAGGCTCCCGCCTTGCACAGGGCGAGACGCTCCGCCAGGGAGCGGGATGGCTCGCCAGGGAGCTGGTCTTCAACGGCGTCAGGACTTTGTGCAATAAACGGTAGCCCGAGACGCTTGAGCAGGGTTTGTCGGTAGACGGAAGAGGAGGCTAGGACCAGGGGCAGAGACATGGTTGACTGTTCCTTGACAGGGCAATGGCGGAAAATTGGCGGCCATTATCCCAATAAATGAGGGCTTTTGGTGCCGGTTCGGGGCGTTTCATCCCTCACGGCCATCTTTGCCAGAATAATCCCTGTTTTTCCTCAATAATTTTTGACACGGCTAGTGCATATCCCTAGAATTGCGCGCCTATGTCGACCCCCCCCGTGCGGAAACAGCTCCCCCGCCATGTGGAACCCCGCAAGCTTGTTGCCCAGGGTGCCAGCTTGAGCGGAAATGCCCCAACTGCGGAGATGACGCGGTTGGCCGATGCTGTGATCAGCATGGACGAGGGTGCGCAGGTGGAGTTGCATTTTTTTCGCGATCAGGAAGGCCATGCCACCGTTGAAGGCAAGGTTGGTTTGGAGGTCAATCTCCAGTGCCAGCGCTGTTTGCAGCCGGTGCATAAAATTCTCGCGGGGGAATTGCACCTTGGCATTGCCTGGGACGAAGAGCGGGCAGAAAAGCTGCCGCACAGGTTGGAGCCATGGATCGTCGATACCGATGTCGCCGATCTGTTTACCATGGTGGAAGACGAATTGCTTCTGGCCCTGCCCATTGTGGCTTACCACGATGCGGATCAATGTCCAGGTACGGCGTCCTATTCCACAGGACAATTTGAAGACGCTGCGGAGAATCCATTTGGAGTACTCGCGCAGTTGAAAACCAGGCAATAGCTGCCAGTAACACGTGCACAAAGCACCAGGAGTAAGACAATGGCCGTTCAACAAGATCGTACTACCCGTTCCAAGCGTGGCATGCGTCGTTCACACGACAGCCTCACTGGCCCCACCCTGTCCGTAGACCAGGTGAGCGGTGAGAAGCATCGTCGTCACCATGTCAGCGCCGACGGTTTTTACCGCGGTCGCAAAGTGATCGAGTCCAACGACGACTAAGACGCTTGCTCTCAGACAATTGCTGTCTGGCGGTTGATGCCATGGGCGGGGACTTCGGTCCCCGCCTTACGGTTCCCTCTGCGGTCTCCTCCCTTCTTCACAATCCCCAACTCCGTCTCCAGCTTTATGGCGACGACTCTCTTGTCGCCCCGGTTTTGTCCCCACTCCTAACAGGCTCTTCTGATGCCTGGCGCAATCGCCTTGAGGTAATTCACTGCCCCCAGATTGTCACCATGGATGAAAAGCCCGCCCAGGCATTGCGCCGCAAGCGGGATTCATCGATGTGGCACGCCCTGCGGGCCGTGGCTGAGGGCCGGGCCGACGCTGCCATCAGCGCCGGCAATACCGGTGCGCTGATGGCCATGGGCATGAGCTTGCTGGGCAAGCTTCCGGGTATAGACCGCCCGGCCATCTGCACTGCCATGCCCACACCGCAAGGCCGCGCCTATCTGCTGGATATGGGGGCAAACATTGACTGTGATGCCGATCACCTGGTGCAGTTTGCCCATATGGCCAGCGCCATGGTGGAGGTGGTTGATGCCATTGCCGAACCCCGGGTCGCATTGCTCAATGTCGGGCATGAAGAGGACAAGGGCGATGCCGTTGTGCGCGAGGCCGCTGTGCGACTGGCTGCTGATCCGCACATCAATTACCTGGGTTTTGTCGAGGGGGACGGCATTTTTTCCGGCACGATGGATATCATTGTGTGCGATGGCTTTGTCGGCAATGTTGCCTTGAAGTCCAGTGAAGGGGTTGCACGCATGATCAGCACCATGCTGAAGGAAAGTCTCAATGCCTCCCTGGCTGGCAAGGTAGGCGCCTTTTTTGCCCGCACAGCCCTCGGTCGACTGAAAAGCCGTATTGATCCATCCCTGTATAACGGCGCCAGTTTGCTGGGGCTTAATGGTGTGGTGATCAAGAGTCATGGCGGTGCTACCCAGGCAGGTTTTGAAAATGCGCTGGCAGTGGCCATAATCGCCGCCAGGCAGGATGTGCCACAACGCATTGCAACCCGCCTTGCGTTCCTTCAGCCGCAGTCATGATTTTGCAATGTCTGACATTCATTAAAACAGTTGCTCTACTGACAATTCCTGCAAACATCAACAGGTGAATCATGCAAAAAGATAATCTGGCATTTATCTTCCCGGGCCAGGGATCACAAAAAATCGGCATGCTGGCAGAGCTTGCCGCCAACTACCCCGTTATCGGTGCCACCTTCGACGAAGCTTCGCAAACTCTGGGCTACGATCTGTGGAATTTGGTGCAGAACGGTCAGCAGGAGGAGATCAACCTCACCGAGCGCACCCAGCCGTTGCTGTTGACCGCCAGTGTTGCCCTGTGGCGGGTTTGGCAGCAGTGCGGTGGCGCCATGCCAGCCTTGATGGCGGGGCACAGTTTGGGCGAGTGGTCTGCTCTGGTCTGTAGCCAGTCAGTGGCTTTTGCGGATGCGCTCAGCCTGGTGCGTATGCGCGGTGCTTTTATGCAGGATGCGGTAGCACCGGGAGAGGGCGCCATGGCTGCTATTTTGGGGCTGGATGACGCCCTGATAAGGGATATTTGCCTCCAGTCTGCTCAGGGTGGCGTAGTGTCTGCGGTCAACTACAATTCACCCGGTCAGGTGGTCATTGCCGGGGATGCCACAGCGGTAGCCCGTGCCATTGAAGGTTTGAAAGCAGCGGGGGCCAAACGGGCAGTGCCGCTGCCGGTGAGCGCGCCTTTCCATACGTCCCTGATGCGCCCGGCGGCGGATCGTCTGGCGGAGCATATTCACGCCACTGAATTCAAGGCCCCGGTCATACCTGTAGTGCACAATGTTCACGCCCGGGTGGAGTCCGATCCGGCTGTGATCAGGGAATTGATGATTGAACAGATCTACAATCCGGTGCTGTGGGTCGATTGTATCCAGACCATGGTGGCAAAAGGCATTACCAGCATGGTTGAATGTGGCCCGGGCAAGGTGGTCAGTGGTCTGGCCAAGCGTATTGAACGCAATCTCAACACCTACGGGACAGAAGACAGTGCCAGCCTTGAAGAAGCACTGGCTGCGGTCTGAACCCAATCAATTTCCATAGAAAGGAGCCACCATGAGTTTCAACGGTAAAGTCGCCCTGGTCACCGGGGCAAGCCGGGGCATTGGCGCAGCCATTGCGGATATGCTGGGGGAGCAGGGCGCCATCGTGGTGGGTACCGCCACCACCGACAGCGGTGCGGCAAAAATCAGCGAGCGTCTTGCGGGCAAAGGTATCAAGGGCGTGGGTATGACCCTCAATGTCACCAGTAATGACTCGGTGATCGCTGTGCTCAAGGCCATCGAAGAGGAGTTTGGCGCGCCCCTGATCCTGGTCAATAACGCCGGGATCACCAAGGATAATATCCTGATGCGCATGAAGGACGATGAGTGGCACGATGTCATCGATACCAACCTCAATGCGGTGTATCGCCTCTGTCGCCACGCGGTGCGGGGCATGACCAAGGCGCGCTGGGGCCGCATCATCAATATCACTTCAGTGGTGGGTACCATGGGCAATGCGGGACAATCCAATTACGCCGCCACCAAGGCCGGTGTCGGCGGTTTTTCCCGCGCCCTGGCCCGGGAGTTGGGTTCCCGCAATATCACCGTGAATGCGGTGGCGCCCGGTTTTATCGATACGGATATGACCAGAGAGCTGCCGGAAGCCAGCAAGGACGCCCTGTTGACCCAGATCCCCCTGGCCCGTCTTGGCAAGCCTGAAGAGATCGCTGCGATTGTGGCCTTTCTGGCTGACGACACCGGAGGCTACATTACCGGCGAGACCATCCATGTGAATGGTGGCATGTATATGGTTTAACTCTCTGATTTTTAATGATTGTATTTGAAATTGACAAAACCGGTTACGAACCAGATATTTTGCGTTAGAATGCGCGACGTAATCGACGCCTTATACAGGTCCTATTTGCAGCAGTGGACTTTTACCGCTGCGGCAATATAAAGAAAATCTCTAGAGACAGGAGTATCCACTATCATGAGCAGCATCGAAGAACGCGTTGTTAAAATGGTCGCCGAGCAACTGGGCGTAAAAGAAGAAGATGTAAAGCCCGACTCTTCCTTTGTTGACGATCTGGGTGCCGACTCCCTTGATACTGTAGAGCTGATCATGGCTCTTGAAGAAGAATTCGATACTGAAATCCCCGACGAAGATGCAGAAAAAATCACCACCGTTCAGCAGGCTATCGACTACATCAATAACAATCTGAAGTAACTGTCGATTCCCTGTCAGGCCAGTAGCGAATCCCGTATTCCTGTCTGACCCGATATCAAAGGCCGTGCTGTTATCAGCACGGCCTTTCTTTTACTATCCCTGTTCGATTTCAAGCCGAGTGACCATCTCCGCAGCCATGGCGCAACCCCTGATCTTTATCAATGGCACAGCCAGCGATTGCCTGACCACCCTGGATAGGGGTTTTAGCTATGGTCATGGCGTTTTTGAAACCATGCGTCTCTTCAATGGCCAGCTGCCCCTGTGGCAACTCCACCTTGAACGACTGCAGGTTGGTCTGCAACGGCTGGGAATCAGTCTTGCGGTAAAACCCCTTAGTGCTGAGCTGACCAGCCTGCTGGCGGAAATGCCACCCCAGGGCATTGTCAAACTCACGGTGACGGCGGGGGTTGGCCCGCGAGGTTACCGGGCAGTAGCCACTGCGACACCCACGGTAATTGTCCATTGGTACCCTCCACCGCAAATCACTGCCAGCGTCAGACTCTGCCAATGCCGTTACCGCCTGCCTGTCAATCCGGTGCTGGCAGGGATAAAGCATCTTAATCGTCTCGATCAGGTGCTGGCGTCCATGGAGCTGGAGGGTGATGAGCAGGGGTTGTTGCTGGATGTGGATGACAACCTCATTGAAGCCATCAGCCATAATATCTTTATCCGCATAGGTGACCGCTGGTTGACGCCGGCCCTTGACCGTTGCGGTGTCGCTGGTGTGATGCGCCGTTTCCTTATGGAGACACTGTTTCCCGCTGCGGGTCTTGAGGTGGAAGAAACCTGCATTCCCTTGCGCCTTGTCCCCGAGGCAGGGGAAATATTCATCTGCAATGCGGTCAGTGGCCTGCTCCCGGTGGCGGAAATCAGAGGACTTCTGACCTGGAAGCCCGACGCGGGAATACAGCCACAGTCTGCCTTGTTGCAAACAACACTTGAAGAGATATTGCCTTGTTTCGCCGTGTGATCCTTATTGCCGCCCTGCTGGTGCTGGCCACAGTTGCCGCTGTGGGTTATGGCTACTGGTGGGTGACCAGCAGCCTTGTTCGCCCCCTCAACTTTGAAGGGGACAGCTACACCCTGATGGTGGAACGCGGCAGCACCCTGTCTGGTCTGGCGCGGCGGCTTGACAGCGAAGGTCTGACCAGCAGTCCGTTGCCGTTGCAGATTCATGCCCGGATGACAGCTGCAAGCAAGATTCACGCCGGGGAGTACCTGATCAGGCAAGGGGAAAACACCCTTGATCTGTTGACAAAGTTGCTTAAGGGCGATGTGGTTTTGCATCGGGTCACATTTCCCGAGGGGCGCACTCTGGGTCAATGGCTGGCCATTGTTGCTGACCACCCGATCCTGTCCCAAAACCCTTTGCCGGATATCGCGGTTTTGGTTGAGCTGGTGGAGGAAGTGGCGGAAATTCACGGCGGCAGTGCTGAAGGCTGGTTTTTTCCCGATACCTACACCTTCCCGCGCAATCGCCCAGCCGTTGAAATCTTCCGCCAGGCCCACCGCCAGATGGTGGATATTCTGCACGCGGAATGGCAGCAGCGGGCGCCTGATCTGCCCATCAACAGCCCCTATGAAGCACTGATACTGGCATCCATTATCGAGAAAGAGACGGGCGTGCCCAGTGAGCGCAATACCATTGCCGGGGTGTTCACCCGCCGCCTCAACCTGGGTATGCGTTTGCAAACGGATCCTACGGTTATCTATGGCCTTGGTGACGATTTTGATGGCAATCTTACCCGCAAGCATCTGGGGGAGGAGAATCCCTACAATACCTATATGATTGCAGCCCTGCCGCCCACGCCCATTGCCAATCCAGGGCGCGAGGCAATTCATGCGGCTCTTAATCCCGAGGCGGGTACGGCGCTGTATTTCGTTGCCAAGGGCGATGGCAGTCACGCGTTTTCCGACAACCTTGCCGATCATGTGAAGGCGGTGCGGGAGTATCAGCTCAAACGGCGCAAGGATTACCGTTCATCACCGGTTCAGGGTAATTGAGGCATTTCATGGCAGGCAGGTTTATCACTTTGGAAGGTGGTGAAGGGGTTGGCAAGACCACCAACAAAGCCTTTATCGAGGACTGGCTGGCCAGCCACAATCTTCCCTATCTTGCCACCCGTGAACCGGGGGGCACACCCTACGCAGAAAAAATCCGCAGCCTGTTGCTGGAGCACCAGGCAGAGGAGGTCGATAGCAAGGCGGAACTGCTGCTCATTTTTGCCGCCCGTGCGCAGCATCTGTCCAGGGTTATCCGCCCGGCCCTGGCCCAGGGTATATGGGTGCTGTGCGACAGATTTACAGATGCCACCTATGCCTACCAAGGCGGCGGTCGCGGCCTGGATATGGCCGCTATCGCAGCGCTGGAAACCCTGGTGCAGGGGGAGCTGCGGCCCGACCTGACCCTGGTGCTGGATATAGACCCGGAGCAGGGTATGGCGCGGGCTAGCGAGCGCGGTGAACTGGACCGTTTTGAAGTGGAGCAGATGACCTTTTTCCACCGCGTCAGGAATACCTATCTCGATCTGGCCCACCGCGCACCCGCCCGTTACCGGGTTATCGATGCCAGTCAGTCCCTCGACCGGGTACAGCAACAGATCGCCGATGCACTGGCATCATTGCTAGCAGCGGAGCCGGAACTGCCATGAATGCCAAACCCTATCCCTGGCAGCTGGATACCTGGAATACCCTCAATACCCAGATAGAGCTGGGGCGCTTGCCCCACGCCCTGATGCTGACCGGTCCGTCCGGGATCGGCAAACGGGATTTTGCCCTGGCACTTGCGCAACGCCTGTTATGTCATTCCCCCCAGGAAGGCATCGCCTGCGGCCAGTGTCGCCAATGCCTGTTGTTTGCCGCTGGGACACACCCGGATTTCATGCTCCTGGAACCGGAGCAGGAGGGCAAGCTTATCAAGGTTGACGACATTCGCGCCCTGTCGGAATTTGCCATAAAAACCGCCTCCCAGAGTGGCTGGCGGGTAATGGTGCTGTGCCCGGTGGAGGCCATGAACATCAGTGCCGCCAATGCCTTTCTGAAAACCCTTGAAGAGCCCGGTCGCCAGGTGCTGCTTGTCCTGGTGAGCCACCAGCCCGGAGCGGTGTTGCCCACCGTCCGCAGCCGCTGCCGAATCCTGCCCATGGCGCAGCCGGGAACTGAGCAGGCCCGGCACTGGCTGGCGGGTAAAACCAGTCATGGGGATGATATTCCCATGGCCCTGGTTCAGGCCGCTGGCAGGCCATTGCTGGCCCTGCGCTTGCTGGAAACCGAGCTGCTCGACCAGCTGCGTCGCTTTGAAAAAGCCCTGGGTGATCTTGATTCCGGAGCACTGACAGCCCTTGAAGCGGCAAAAATCTTCCAGGACTTGCCTGCCCGGGATGTGATCGACTGGTTCCTCAATCACATCTACGGCCTGCTGCGCACCGGCATCCAGGGGGGCGGCGCCCACTCAATGCTGCTGTTTCGATTTCTCGATCGCCTGATTCCGGTCAAGCAGCGGCTGCTGAGTACCACCAATCCCAATCTTCAGCTGCTGTGGGAGGAGGTTTTAATGGACTGGAAGTCGGTGATAGACTTGACCAGGTCAAAAGTAAACATTGCGGGCAGGGGTTAGGTCAGAATGGATAGTTCAGGTGGTGGCATGCGCCACGGCATATTGACCCTCAGTATCCCCGATGCCAATGAGCTCTATGCCTGTTATATGCCTTTTGTCAGCAGGGGTGGGCTGTTCATCCCTACCCGCAAGTCCTTTGTGCTGGGTGATGAGGTGTTCGTGGTGGTGGAGCTGTACAGCGAGCCGGAAAAAATCCCCCTCGCTGGCAAGGTGGTGTGGGCTACCCCTGCCGGTGTCTTGACCAGTCGCAAGCAGGGAATTGGCATCCAGCTCAACGAGGATGCAGCCCCCCTGGTTGCCAAGATTGAAACCCTGCTGGTGGATCTGTTGACCACTGACCGTCTCAGCCACAGCCTGTAATCACTTTATCCCCTATGCTGATTGATTCCCACTGTCATCTCGACCGTATCGACCTTGCGCGGGCCGGTAAAACCCTGGATCAGCTGCTGGATGATGCCCGGGCCAAGGGTGTCAGCGGCTTTCTTACCGTGGGGGTCGACCTGGCATCCTCCCGGCAGCTGGTGGAGCTGGCGCGCCGCTATCCTGACGTCTATGTGTCAGTTGGCGCACATCCCTTGCAGGAAAATCCGATGCCTGTTCCCTCTGTAGAGGAGCTGGTGGCACTGGCAGCCTCGGAATCTGTGGTGGCCATCGGCGAGACCGGCCTCGACAATCACTATTCTGCCGCCACGGCGGATTGGCAGCGACAGAGTTTCATTCATCATCTGACTGCAGCCCGCGAGCTGGCGAGGCCAGTGATAGTCCATACCCGTGAGGCCCGGGACGAAACCCTCAGATTGCTGCGCCAGCACGCCTGCCGACACAGTGGCGGCGTACTGCACTGCTTTACCGAAACCCTTGATCTTGCCCTGGCGGCTATTGATCTCAATTTTTATATTTCCTTTTCCGGCATCATCACCTTCCGCAATGCCCAGGCCCTCAGGGATGTGCTCCGGGAGCTGCCGGTGGAACGCCTGCTGGTGGAAACCGATGCCCCCTGGCTGGCGCCCATGCCCCACAGGGGCAAACAAAATGAACCCATGTATGTGCTGGAAGTTGCCCGTCAGGTGGCTGCCATCAAGGGCTTGAGCCTGGAAGAACTGGCGGCCATTACCAGTGCCAATTTTCAACGCCTGTTTCAATTGCCCGTGCTCCCGCAGCCTCAAGCCGAGCTCCAGTACGGACAGTGACCTGCCGCGGACCTGTGCTAAAATCCGAACTCTTTTATGCTCATCACTCTGAGGTGGCCATGGCCCAAGCATCCGGGAATCCTGTCGATAATCACGGGGACAGCCATATCGTTGTCAAAACCTTTCCGGTGGGGCCTTTGCAGTGCAACTGCTCCATCATCGGCGACACCCTCACGGGAAAAGCACTGCTGGTTGATCCGGGCGGCGATGCAAACCTTATTCTCAGCCAGCTTGCCGAATTGGGTCTGAAGGTGGTGGCGATCATCCACACCCATGCCCATCTCGACCATATTCTCGCTGCGGGTGAAATCAAGAAGGCCACCGGCGCACCCATCTATCTTCACGAGGGTGATATGTTCCTGTGGGAAGGCGTTGAGGAACAATGCCGACGTTTCGGCTTTCCCGCCATCACACTGCCGCAACCCGATCACTTTCTCGCCGACGATCAGGATCTGGGTTGCTGTGGTGGTGTGGCGCTGCACACCCCCGGTCATACACCCGGCTCCACCAGTTTCTGGTTCGAGGAATGCAAAACCCTGGTGGCGGGGGATACTCTGTTCAAGGGCAGTATCGGTCGCACTGACCTGTGGCGGGGCAATTTCGACGAGATTGTCCGCTCGATTCGCGAGCGCCTCTACACTCTCGACGACGACGCGCTGGTGATTACCGGGCATGGCCCCAGTACCCGTATCGGCGCAGAGAAAGAATCCAATATGTTTGTCCGCGCCTGAGCATGCCATTCAGAGATAAGCTATGAAACAACAATTACTCACCATGCTCGACCTCCAGGACGCCATGAATACCAAGGTCAATGCCAGCTGGCGCGAGCAGGGTTTTTCCTGGTATCGGGCAATCTGGGTGGAGTGTGCTGAACTGATGGACCACTACGGCTGGAAGTGGTGGAAAAAACAGACACCGGATATGGATCAGGTAAAGCTGGAACTGGTGGACATCTGGCATTTCGGTCTCAGCATCCTGTTGCTCAAGGGTGATTCCCTGGAGCAGATTGCCACCCAGGTGGAAACACAGATCCAGCTGGCAACCTCTGGCGGCGATTTCCGCAGTGATCTCGAAGCCTTTACCCTGGCCACCTTGCAGCATCAGGATTTTGATGTAGCCCTGTTTGCCCGCCTGATGGCAGATATCGGGCTCAGCTTTGACGAGCTGCACAGCCGCTATGTGGGCAAGAATGTCCTCAACATGTTTCGCCAGGACCAGGGCTATCAGCAGGGTACCTACCGCAAGACCTGGCAGGGCAGGGAGGATAATGAGCACCTGATGGAGATTCTCGCCGAGCTGGACCGGGCCAGCCACAGCTTCAGTGATGATCTGTACCGCTCCCTGGAAGTGCGTTACCGGGCATTAACCGACCGCTGAGCACATCCGTTGATGAAAAATATGGTCAGTTCCGTATAATGCGCCCTCCTAACCCACCCTTAAACAGACAAATTTGCGGAGAGAGCCTGTGAAAGCACCTGTACGTGTTGCCGTGACCGGCGCGGCTGGACAAATCAGTTATTCCCTACTTTTCAGAATTGCCGCTGGCGAAATGCTCGGTCCGGATCAGCCCGTTATCCTGCAAATGCTTGAAATCACCCCCGCCCTGGAAGCCCTCAACGGCGTTGCCATGGAACTGGATGATTGCGCTTTTCCCCTGCTGGCCGGCATGGTGCAAACCGATGATCCCAACGTCGCCTTCAAGGATGCCGATTACGCCTTGCTGGTTGGCGCCCGCCCCCGCGGTCCCGGCATGGAGCGCAAGGATCTGCTCGAAGCCAATGCCGCCATCTTCTCGGTGCAGGGCAAGGCCATCAACGACAACGCCAGCCGCAACATCAAGGTGCTGGTGGTGGGCAACCCCGCCAATACCAATGCGTTGATTGCCCAGCGCAACGCACCTGATCTCAACCCCCGCCAGTTCACCGCCATGACCCGTCTTGACCATAACCGCGCGCTCTCCCAGCTCGCGCAAAAGACCGGCACCACTGTCAACGATGTGACTCGCATGACCATCTGGGGTAACCACTCATCCACGCAGTATCCCGATATCCATCACAGCAGCGTGAAAGGTCAAACTGCTGTTGATCTGGTGGATCAGGACTGGTATGAAAATACCTTTATCCCCGAGGTTCAGCAGCGCGGCGCCGCCATTATCAAGGCCCGTGGTGCATCCAGTGCTGCCTCCGCTGCCAATGCCGCCATCGGCCACATGCGCAGCTGGGCCCTTGGCACTGCCGAAGGCGACTGGGTCAGCATGGGTATCTACTCCGACGGCAGCTACGGCATTGCCAAGGGACTGATCTACTCATTCCCCTGTGTATGCAAGAACAGCGACTGGGAAATTGTCCAGGGCCTGGCCGTCAACGATTTTTCACAGGCACGCATGAAAGCCAGTGAAGATGAGCTGCTGGAAGAGCGCGATGCGGTGAGTCATTTGCTGCCTTGAAAAGCGTTTGACGGAACACGTTTCACGGTTCACGTAAAAACCCCGCAATAGCGGGGTTTTTTTGGCTCTCGTGTCAGGGTTCAGGGTTCAGGCTTCAGACAAAAAGCCGCGATACCAGCACCGGAATGGCTGTTTCAACCCGCAGGATACGGGCACCCAGAGTTACAGGTTCAAATCCGCACTGAACCAGTTTTTCCACCTCGTAGGGAATAAATCCGCCTTCCGGACCGATCACCAGGGTCAGGGGTTCATTGGCAGCAACAGGGCAGGGTGTCTGACAGTAGGGGTGGGCAATCAATGCTTTTGTATTGGCCATGATGGCTGGCAGCACATCTTCCACAAAGGGTTTGAAGCGCTTGTGTTGATGGACAGCGGGGAGAGTCGTAGCGCAGCACTGTTCAAGCCCCAGCAGTAGTTGTTCCTCCAGCACTGGGGGCTCCAGCCAGGGGGTTTGCCAGTAGCTTTTTTCTACCCTGAAGCTGTTTACCAGGTGCAGCTCGGCTATTCCGAGGCTGGCCACGGTCTGCAGGATACGGCGCAGCATCTTGGGTCGCGGCAGGGCAAGAATCAGTTTGAGGGGCAGTGGCGGGGGCGGCGTTGCGGTGAGTTGAACCTGCAGTGTAATGGTGTCGCTTGTGATGGCAACCACCTCACCATTGCCCATGTTGCCGCCGATTTCACCCACCCGGACACAATCGCCAATGGCCACCTTGAGCTGGTTTTTGAGATGCTCGTACTGGCGCCCGCTGACCACCACAAGACCGTTGTCATTTGCCACAGACCGGAAGAGGAGAAGATTCATGGCAGGCCCACATTATCCACTGGCCGGGCAATCTAGCACAGTTGAGCAATGGCAGGAATTCACCAGATTGTTATTCCTTTACCGCCCCGGTGGATTATTGCAAAAAGCTCCCTCGCCTTTCATTTGGCGGCATTGACATAGGTCAATCGAAATACAAATCTAATTGATAGCCATTAGTGTTAACAGCATGATGGCGCCAACTTTAAGTCTGTAAATTCCGATCCGGAAGGAAGTCATCATGAAGCCAAAATCTCTCGTCCTGGCAATTGCCGGGGTCACTCTCGGCCTGTCTGCGGTGGCTGCGGAAGACCTCAGGCCCGACAAACCCCGTCTTGAAGTAATCAAGATTATTGGCAGTCGGGGTGATGTTAAAACCCTGGCGGGTTCCGGAGCCATTATCGATGAAAAACAGCTGGAGATTGAGGTGGCAACCGACATCAATCAGCTGATGAAAACAGTGCCAGGGGTTTATGTCCGCGAAGAAGAGGGTTTTGGCCAGGCTTCCTGACGGCGCCCGCCCCAACAAGCCGAGGACTGCATCAGTGGGTGTTGAGTATTCATTCTGAGCGCTGATCGCTCCCAGGCAAGTTATTGGCTTGCCTGTTCAGTTGGGGTACAGGTCTTTCCCCCGCTTTACTCCTTTGTCTTTTTCAACGAAGCCTTCAGCGCCTTGATGTCACCATCGCTGGCAAGGGTGAACTCACCCAGGCCGCAACCTGTCCCCGCCTGATAACCACCGCCATAGCTTTCCAGCACATAAATAATGTCGAGGCTGCACAACTGGGTTATGGATGTCTTGTACATCACCGGCTTGTCCCTGCGCAGCCCCGGACAGGACCTCGGCAAGGTATTCAGGTAGTTTTTGCCCATCTGCATCTGAAAAACAATATGCCTGTTATCCAGAACCTGGAGCTTGCGAATCTGCTGCAAGGGGATGCAGTTTTCAGTATCGGCCTGTATATCTTCAGCGTGGAGCGTGGCAAAGGGTATGGCGACAACACCCATCATGGCTGCCATAAGTGTAAGGAGACGCATGAGTAACCTCCTGAAAAGGTGATGCGGAGTATGCCGCAGTGTTTTGACTGTTTTGCAGGGGAATGTTTCCCCGTTCCCTGGCACAGTTGCCCGGAGAGGATTTGAACCTCTGACCTGCCCCTTATTTTGGAAAGAATATCCTTGTTTTCATTCGATTAAAAATAATAAGTAACTGTTATATATGAAAATATTTTACCTATTTGTTCGACGTTGTTTACTTGCGTGTGTGTTATTTGTATACAAATCGGCCACTGCCGGGGTGTTTGTCGGGATCGAAGCTGGTGTTCTGATGGAACAGTGCGTCGGGTGGCGCTGGCTGGACTGCCATTGCTGAATGGGCGAGCAGGCCAAGTAGCGCAGCGCAAAGCAGGGTTTTTATGGGCGACAGCTGTGGAAGCATAGGGTTATCTCCCGACCTTGTGATTGCCGGATATGGTGGACTTCAAAGACAAGAATAGCTATGTAGGGTGGGTGGAGCCTGGCGATACCCATCGATACCTTACAACCCTTGTTATCCCTATAAAAGTGTCCCCCCATCCACATGCAGTACCTGCCCGGTAACAAACGCAGCCTGCTCCGATGCCAGATATAAAACCGCCGCTGCCACCTCATCGGCCCTGGCCACGGTGCGGGGCAGGGGGCCGGTGCGTTGCAGATTGCTCACTTCGTTTGGATTCAGCCCGGCAATGGCGTGGGTAAAAAAGCCTGAATCGGGGTGGAAGCGACTGCCACTGCTCATGGCTTCCAGACTGTCCGGTGCGGTGAAATAGGGGGCCACGCAGTTGACGGTGATATTGTGCTGCCCCACTTCCTTGGCGAGCACTTTGGTAAAGGCGTGCACGGCGCCCTTGGCGGCGGAGTACACCGCCAGCATATAGTCACCCACGGTGCCGGCGGTGGAACCCATATTGATAATCCGGCCATGCTGCTGGCTGATCATGTGGGGAAGCACGGCGCGGCTGACCCGCAGCACGGTGGTGAGGGTGATATCAATGTCCTGCTGCCAGGAATCGGGATCGGATTCAGCAAAAGGCCCCATGGCGTTGTTGCCGCCGACATTGTTGACCAACACATCAATACAGCCGAATTTCTCCAGTGATCCAGCGGCGATCCGCTCGCCTGCATCCTTATCCAGCAGATCCACTTGCAGAAATATGGCATCTGTCGCACCGGCTTTTTTTGCCGCTGCGACAACATTTTCACCCGCTACAGGGTCGCGTCCCACCGCTACCAGATTGACACCTTCAGCGGCCATATTGAGGGCGATGGCGCGGCCGATATTCGCTGTGGCGCCGGTGATGATAACGGTTTTGTTGGCTAATCCTAAATTCATGGCTGTGCTCTTTTTTGGTATTTTTGAGTTTATTGAAGAAAGCTTTTAATTTTGCGGGTTGAGCACTTCGTAAGACGAATCCTGGCGATCCCTGCGGCCCCAGCCTTCGGTCAGAGTTGTGGTGATTTCCCGCATCTCGTCAAAATCATGCACATAGATACGGTGGTCAATGGCCCAGCGCCCGTCGCGCCGTGACCAGCGATCAACGTAGCGTCCCCGTGCCGTCATCTGCATCAGTTTGCCCTCCTGGCGAATGCGCAGGGCGGCGGTGACATAGGCCTCGCTGCCCGCCTTGTCGCCATCCAGTCGGATAAGAATATTCGATACCTGATGGGAGTGGCCCAGCATGCCACTGTGCTGCTCGCACACCCAGTCGATAAAACCGCGACCCGTGCCGCTGTACATGGGGCCGTAGAGGGCGGTGCCGTCCTCGTGCCAGATGCTGTAGCCGAGTTGATGATCGATGCGGTCCATGGCGCGGCAGTAGCTGTAGATCTGGTCGCTGATAGCCTGATGGTCGGCGAGGGTGTGTGTCAGTTGATCTGTGGTTGTGTTTGTCATGGTTATTCCTTTCAAGGCCGTGTTTACCGGTTAGAGCATTTTTGGCTTAAGTGTGTACAGAAACATTTGTTCGATAGGGGGAGATGTTGAACGGGAGACGAGAGACTGTGCGCGCCTTTCCATCTTCCATCTTCCATCTTCCATCTCCCGTTTCCCATCCAGCATCTCTCATGCCTAATTCCACACCAGTGGCAGGGTGGTGGGCTGCACCATGCCGCCCAGGTGGGTTTTGATCACCGCGCCCGGCTTGATGCGAAAAGGCGGAATGGCGGCGAGAAACTCCTCCAGGGCCACGCGCATTTCCCGCTTAGCCAGATGCACGCCGAGGCAAAAATGCGGGCCGTGGCCGAAGGTGAGAATCTGCCTGGGGTTGCGGTCCAGGTTGATCTCGTTGGGGTTGTCGAATTCTTCGGGGTCGCGGCAGGCGAGGATGGTGGAGGTGAGTACCTTGTCGCCGGGCATGATGGTCACGCCGTTGAGCTTGCGCTCCTTGATGCAGGTGCGAAAGGTGCTGGTGGCGGCGTAGGCGCGCAGCAGTTCCTCCAGGGCGACCCGAATAAAGGCCGGATCATCCCGCAGGCGCTGTTGATGATCTGGATTTTCCGCCAGATGGCGAAAATGCAGACCCATATTGGTGGTCACCGTATCCAGCCCCCCGATAAACAGGTTGAAGGTGTAGCCGATCAACTCACTGTCGGTGAAAGGGCGACCCTCAATACCAGCCTTGATGGCAAAGCTGATCAGGTCGTCGCCGGGGTTTTCGCGGCGCTCGGCGATGACATCCTTCATGTAGCCATTTACCGCTCGCACCGCATTGCCGATGCTGCCCAGATCCCCCTCGTGGAGCAGATCGTGTTCCCACTGCATAAACAGTTCGGTTTTGTCGTGGGGCAGGTCCATCAGGTCGAGAAACACCGATACCGGAAAGGGAAAGGCAAAATCGCGGATAAAGTCGCACTCACCTTTGTTTTTGAAGCCGTCGATATAGTGCCTGGCGGCAGTGCGCACCTTGTCCTCCATGGCGCGCATTTTTGGCGGCGAGAACAGTGGATTGAGGAGGCTGCGCACGGCGGTGTGGAAGGGCGGGTCCAGCTCAGTGGGCACCATGTTCCAGCTCTCGCCAACGATGGCGGCAAAGGGATTGCCACCCATGCTGGAGAAGTGCTCGGTATCGCTGTAGGCGTCGCGCAGGTCAGCGGCGCGGCGTATAACCCAGGCCGGGCGCTCGCCGGGATAGGCGTTGGTGGCGTAGAACACTGGCGGCCAGTCGTGAAGGGCGGGAATCAGGGTTTTGTAGGGATCTTCCTCCACGTAGCGGCCCTGGATGATGGGGTAGTCCCGCACCAGTTCGGGTGGAACGTGTGACGGGAGAGTACAGGTTTTGCCCATAATGCTGGCTCCGGATGGGGTTTCTTTATTTATATAATATATTCTGTATCTTATATTGTTATGGCGATTGCAGGCATCCTATACTCCCCCTGCAATCCTGGGAAGTGTGTATTGAGGCCATTTTAAAAAGCCCTGCAACGATTCAGCTCTCGGTGAGTTGCACGTTACAACCAACAGATGCTGAAGAGTGACATGGAGACAATAATGAACCAGCTTGTGAATATAAGCACCCTGTACGACCTCAGCGGCCAGGTGGCCATCGTCACCGGCGGTGCCGAGGGTATGGGTAAGGAAACCTGCCGCTTTCTGGCCAGTGCCGGTGCCGCCGTTGCCGTGGCGGATATCAACCTGCCCTGGGCGCAGAAGACTGCCGGGGATATCGTTGCGGCGGGGGGCAAGGCCCAGGCTTATCAGGTGGATCTTGGCAGCGAACAGTCGGTCGTCGAACTGGTGCGCGCGGTGCGCGCTGATCAGGGCCGCCTTGATATTCTGGTGAATGTCGCCGGTTTGCAGGACCGCGAATTCCTCGAGGAAACCTCGGTGGAATTGTGGGACAAGCTCCATCACGTCAACCTGCGCGGCTCCTTCCTCACCATCCGCGAGGCGGCGAAGGTGATGAAGGCCGACGGCAACGGCGGGCGCATCGTCAATATTGCCTCCATGGGTGCGGTGCATCCGATTTTCGAGGGGCTGGTGGCCTACAACGCCTCCAAGTCCGGCGTGTTGGGGTTGACCCGCAATGCTGCCTACGAACTGGCCGCCCATGGCATCACGGTGAATGCCCTGCTGCCGGGCAACGTCACCACCGAGGGACAGGCGCGCTCGCCGGGGCCGCCCATCGATATGGAAAAGATCAAACACATGACGCCACCCCTGGGCCGCACCGGCAAGACTTCTGATATCGCCAGCGCCATCCTGTTCCTGGTGGCACCCGCATCCCAGTGGATGACCGGCCAGACCCTGGTGGTTGATGGCGGTCACCTGATCAAGTGAAGGATTTTTTTTATGGCTGCTGAACTCGAGAAAGTTGATTTTGCAGAAAAATACGGCCCCTGGGCGGTGATAACCGGTGCCTCCGATGGCACGGGCGCAGCCTTTGCCCGGCAATTGGCGGCAAAGGGTCTCAATCTGGTGCTCATAGCCCGGCGCCCCGAACCGCTGCAGGCGCTGGCGCAGGAGCTTGAACGGGCGCACGGTATTGCCACCCGCACAGCCAGTGTTGACCTCTACCAGCCCGGCGCCGGGCAGCAGGTGGCCAGCGCCGCCATGGGGTTGGACGTAGGACTCTATATCTCCAACGCCGGTGCCGATGCCAACGGTGCCCGCTTTCTGGACGCGCCCCTGGATGCCTGGCGCGGTCTGATCAACCGCAATGTCTTCACCGTCACCGAACTGGCCTATCATTTCGCCGCCACCATGCGCCAGCGGGGTAGCGGCGGCATCCTGCTGATGTCTTCGGGCACAGCCCTGGGCGGCCAGCCGGGAGTAGCGGTGTACTGCGCTACCAAGGCTTTCGACCTCAACCTCGCCGAGGCCCTGTGGGCGGAACTTGGCCCCTTCGGTATCGATGTGCTGGGAGCGGTTTGCCCGGCCATGGATACTCCTTCGTTGCAGAGCCTGTTGGGTGCCAACGCCCTCACCGTGCCGGGGCTGTTTGACCCGGTAGAAGTCGTGCGAACCTTGCTTGCCAGGCTGCCGGATGGCCCCACCCATGTGTTCCCCTTCGGCCCCGATGCGCCCCGCGCAGCCGAGATTGAAAAGGCCCGCCGCGAGCGCGTCGCGGTGATGGTTGAAGCATCCAAAATGTTTTTCCCTGAACACTGAACCTGAGAAGCCCCATGTCCTATTCCATCGAACCCCTGTTTCAACCGTTCAATCTCGGTCCACTCACCCTGCGCAGCCGCTTTGTCATGTCCCCCATGACCCGCAGTTTTTCACCCGGCGGCGTGCCCGGCCAGAATGTGGCGGACTACTACCGACGCCGCGCCGAGGCGGATGTGGGACTGATCATTACCGAAGGGGTTGGCATCGATCACCCTTCGGCCATCGGTGGCGGCCCCGGCGCTCTGGGGGAAGAGAATATCCCGCAGATGTTTGGCGATGCAGCTCTCGCTGGCTGGAAGAATGTGGTCGATGCGGTGCACGCCGCTGGCGGCCTGATCATGCCCCAGCTGTGGCATATGGGCGTCATGCGCATGCCGGGCACCGGCCTGTACAAGGCTGCGCCGTCACTGCGCCCCTCCGGCCTGTGGGGTCCCGAGGGCAAGGCTGTGCTGCCGCCGGATTACCTCGCGCAGATGCTGCCGCCTACGCAAGCCATGACCGAATCCGATATCGCCGACATTATCGCTGCCTACGCCCGCAGCGCCGCCGACGCCAGGGCGGTGGGCTTTGACGGTATTGCCATTCACGGCGCCCATGGCTATCTGATTGATACCTTTTTCTGGTCCGAGACCAACAAGCGCACTGACCGTTGGGGCGGCGATATCGTCGGCCGCGCCCGCTTCGGCGTCGAGGTAGTGAAGGCGATCCGCCAGGCTGTAGGCCCGGAAATGCCCATCGTGCTGCGCTGGTCGCAATGGAAACAGCAGGATTACGACGCTCGCCTGGCTCATACACCCGCTGAGCTGGAACTGCTTTTACAACCGCTGGTGGAAGCTGGTGTCGATCTGTTCGACACCTCCACCCGAGTGTATTCAGCACCAGCCTTTGAGGGTTCCGACCTGACCCTGGCGGGCTGGGTGCGCAAAATCACCGGCCAGCCCACCATGGCGGTGGGTGGCATTGGCCTGTCGAAGGATCTGCAAAGCTCCTTTGCCGGTGGCACCGTGCCCATCAACAATCTCGACCAGGCGCTGGAACATTTCGAGCGCGGCGAATTTGACCTGCTGGCGGTGGGCCGCTCCCTGCTGATGGACCCGCAGTGGGCCGTCAAGGCGCGCGCCAACGAACCCTTCGACCCCTTCAGTCTGGAGCAGTATGGCAAACTTTATTGAGTTGCACCCGATGGCGGGGCTGACACGGCTGAAAACCCCCACCACCCTGCACCAGGCAGCGGCTGCCCAGTTGCGTGAGGCGATTGTGACCGGCGAGTTGAAGCCCGGCACCCTGCTCAAGGATGCCGAGGTGGCAAAGCAATTGGGCCTCAGTGCCACCCCGGTGCGTGAGGCACTGGTGCAACTGGCGGCGGAGGGGCTGGTTGAAATCAAGCCCAATCGCCTCAAGCGCGTCGCCCCCATCGACCACCAGGCCATGGTGGAACTGCTGCAGGTGCAGAATGAACTGTGGGCCTTGGGTTATGCTTGGGGCGCACCAAAAATTGGCCCGGCGGAGCTGGACCAGCTTGACCGTATCAGCGCCATTCACCGAGACGCCATTGCCCGCACCGACCTGCGCGGCGCGGTTGCCGCTGCCCACGCTTTCCATCTGGTATTGATGGAGGCCTCCGGCAATCGCGAACTGGTGCGGGTGTCGGTGGATCGCCTGCCGCTGATTCAGCGCTATGTACTGCTGTGCGCGCCGGGGCTGGTGGTGCCGGAGATGAACGACAGTCACGCTGCCATGGTGGCGGCCTTCCGGGCGGGGGATTTGCAACACGGGATCGGTATTTTCCGCGCCATGGGCAGGGAGTTGCTGGAAGCGGCGCAAAGATTGCGGGATTCGGCGGTTTCCTGATCGTCTTAAACCAAGATTAAAAGAATTGCTCTCGCCAAGATGCCAAGGTTTTTATGTTGTTTCTTTTCTTGGCGTCTTGGCGAGAAAAAATATTTCCCCGCAATTTTCAGCGTTGATATTGGCGTCGCTGAGCACAGGGATTGTTTCAGTTGATAACTATTCTCGACCAGAGTGTTGACCTGGCTCTCAGGTTTATGAATACTTGCCCCTCCTCAAAAGGTGCCGGCCCTGTTTCCACAGGGCCGGTGAAACGGGAAGTCCGGTGACGCGTGAGATCTCCATCTCCGCCACTCCGGCGCAGCCCCCGCTGCTGTAAGCCTGACGATTCTGCTCCTCCGCCACTGTGTGCAAACACGGGAAGGCAACGGGCAGAAAAGAATGACGGCGAGCCAGAAGACCGGCCTTTTGAGTGAAATGATGGTGCAGAACCCGGGGTGAGGTTTTGTCTGTCTGAGCCAGGTGTCTTGGTCAGTTTTCTGCTGTAAATGCCACCGTAGACGGTCATGTTGCCGTCTGTGACTGCGTTTGCATGAACCTTTTTTATCGCTGATCGATACCCTTGTCCTGACGGAGTAATTCTGCGCGTATTTTACGCCGCTCTGCCTGCACCCTGTTGTTTACCGGATTCCATCGGGAAGGATGGCAATCCGGTCACTTACCGGGAGAAGTTCAGTGAAAGGCAAAAATACATGGCGTACACAATGGCTGGTTGTGATCTTGACAGCGACTCCGATGGCTTTTGCTACTGAGGATTTACCAAAATCCGATGCAGCAAAACAATCCCTACAACCCCTCGAAACCCGGCAGCGTCTCGAACACGTGATCATCCACGGCAACCGCGCCGAAAGCGCGCTGTCCCTCGACAGCGTAGTGAGCACCGGTTCCCGTCTCGATATTTCCGCCCGCGATCTGCCTGCCAGTGTCTCGCTAATCAGCGCCGATATTATCCGTGAGCGCGGCGCACGCACGGCGCTGGAAGCGATTCAGAATGCAGTGGGAATGACCGGAGGCACCGGTGTTGGTTCCATTCCCGGCTATGCCACACGGGGTTTTACCAGCAACGATATCAGCGTGATGCGCGACGGTGTGCGGCAGAATACCAATTCCCAGTCATCCCGCCCCCTCGACAGTTTTTTATTTGAGCGAATCGAAGTACTTAAAGGCCCCGCCTCCCTGTTGCACGGTGAAGGCGCCGTGGGCGGTGCGGTCAATTACGTATCAAAACTGCCCTCGGAAACTTTCCACGGGGAAGCTATGGCGAGCGCCGGGTCCTGGGACAGTTATCGCGCTGCGGCAGGGTTGGGCGGGCCGACGGGCATCGACAACCTGTTCTTCCGCGCCGATGTTTCCCGCAATCACTCCGGTGGCTATGTCGAGGGCAGCACAGAAAAATACGACGCCTACGGCGCCAGCCTGCTGTGGCAGCCAACGGATGACACGCGGGTAATATTCAGCGGCACCTGGCTGGAAGATGATGTGGAGAGCTACTACGGCACTCCAGTTGTTTACGATGCGGTGATCGGTCTCGACGGCCAGCGTGTGGTGCGCAAGGCGGTGACCGGCACCGACAGACTGGTGAATCCCCGTATTGCCAGCGGTACGCGCCGCCTCAATTACAACAATCTGGATAATTTTGCGCGCGGAGTGAACAGCTTTTGGCGTTTGATTGTTGAAACCGGGCTGGGCGATCAGTGGACGCTGCGCAACGAACTCTACGCCGCCACCCAAAAGCTCGATTGGCGCAACACTGAAAGCACAGTGTGGAATCCGCTCACGCAGCGGGTGGATCGCAGCAGTTTTTTCCTGATCTACCGGGATGATCTGCAGATTGGCAACCGTCTCGATCTGACCTGGAAGGGCGATCTGTTCGGCCTTGCCAACCAGTTCCTGGTGGGCGGCCTGTATGACAACAATGACCAGCTCCGCAACAGCGGCCAGATTTATCCTGGCTCGCCACTGCCTGCCAGCGTGATTTTGCGGGATTTTCATCGCGGTTATGGCCCGGATGCGCAGGCAGAAAAAACCCTCAAGGTCATCACTGAAACCGCCGCGTTATATGTTGAAGATATTATTGACCTGAGCGATGACCTCAAGCTGATCGGTGGCCTGCGTTACGAGCAAATTGACGTGGAGCGCATTTCCTACACCGGCGCTCCCGATTACACAAAATCCTACTATCCACTGACGGGGCGTGTCGGTGCGGTTTATGCCGTGACTTCCGGGATAAATCTCTATGCCAGTTACAGTCGCGCCGCCCAGCCGGTGTCGCAACTGGTGAGCCTGTCTGCCGCCCAGGATGAATTCAGCCTGCAAAAGGGCGTGCAATACGAAGCCGGGGTAAAAGCCACATTGTGGGACGATCAGCTTGATCTGACCTTTGCGGTTTTTGATATTGAGAAAAACGACATTCTCACTTCTGATGTGATTGATGGCGTGCGCATTAATTCCCAGATCGGTGCCCAGGTTTCACAAGGGGCGGAGTTGGCGCTGTCATTCAGCTTGCCGCAGGACTGGCGGGTGGATGCCAATCTCGCCTGGAACTGGCGCGCTGAATATAAGGATTTTAATGAAAACCTTGGTGCCGGCGTGATTTCCCGCGCTGGCAACACCCCTCCCAATGTGCCGGAACAGGTCGCCGGGCTGTATGTTTCGAGGGATTTTGCCAACTGGCGTGTGGGCAGCGGCGTGCGCTATGTCAGTGAACGCGAGGCCAATAACAACAACGGTATCGGGCTTGATGCTTACACCACGGTGGATGCCAGCGTCGGTTATCGCTGGAACAATATTACCCTCAGCCTCTATGGCCGTAATCTGGCCAACAAAACCTATGCCGAGTGGGCATCGGGCGGCGGTCTTACCCAGCGACTGGCGGACCCGCGCAGTATTGAACTGAGTATGCGCTACAGCTTTGCCGATTAACGACTGACTTGCACAGGAGAGTGTCGAGTGGCTGTTTTTCGCTATAAACGCTGGCTGTTTCTGTTTCATCGCTGGGTAGGTATTGTTTTGTGTCTGTTTTTTGCTGCGTGGTTTTTAAGCGGGATGTTCATGATGTATGTGGAATTTCCCCAGCTTGATCGCAGCGAACGGTTGGCGGGATTGCCGCGCCTGGATTTTTCCAGTGCCCGGCTGTCGCCGTCCCAGGCGGTGGCGCAGTTGCGGCAGGGAGATTTTGCTGTGGCGGGTACGCCGGTGACCAACAGTACACTTGCTGTTGTCCGTCCACAGGCACCGCTTGAATCCGTGGTTTCGGTGCGCTTTGGAATGTTGGTGCAAAGGCCTGTGTACCATGTGGATGCGGGCACGGGCGCCCAGCCGCGCACGGTATTTGCCGATAGCGGAGAGATACTGGCCAGGGTGTCGCCCCAACTGGCGGCTGAGGCAGGTGCTGATTTCGCTGCCCGGAGCGGCTGGCAGAAGAGAGCAAGCGCGGAGCAATTGCGTTTTCTGGGGCAGGTGCAAACAGATCAATGGACAGTCTCATCCGCCATGAACGGACATCGTCCACTGCTGCATTTTGCTCTGGATGATGAACAGGGCACGCAGCTCTACCTGTCATCCACCAGCGGTGAAGTGGTGCGCGAAAGCCGTTCTCTGGAACGCATCCTCAATTATTTCGGTGCTGTCACCCACTGGCTTTACCCAACCTTTATTCGCAAGTATCCCGACCTGTGGGGCTGGATGGTGGATATTCTTGCCAGTATCGGCACCGTGCTGGCGCTGACCGGGATGTGGATAGGCCTGCTGCGCTGGAAGCGAAACCCACGGCCTGGCAAGTCGGCGGTGCCTTACAAGGGGTTAATGCGCTGGCATTATTTCAGCGGAATTATTTTCGGTATTGTGACCATCACCTGGGTATTCAGCGGTCTGCTGTCCATGAACCCGGGCGGGCTCAATCCTTCACGCAGCCCCACGCCCGAGCAGCAGGCGGTGACCAGTGGCGTAGCGCAGCCCTTGCGCATCGGTGATTTTGATTCTTTGGTGACGACTTTTGGCGCCGATGCTGTGGAGGCGGTGTTGATGCACCGCCATGGCGAGGCACTTTACCTGGTCACCCGCCGCGACGGTAGCCAGCAGCAGTTATCGGTGCAGGGCAATACTGTCTCGCCCGCAGAACCTGAGCGCCTCGCGGCACTGGCTCCGCAACTGTTGCCTGGTGCGGCGGTGCGTCAACTCGATCTGTTGCAAACCTACGACAATTATTACTACAGCCGCCATCCACAACGGGGTGGTCGGCCCCTGCCGGTGTTGCGGATAAAATTCGATGACAGGGCCGATACCTGGTTTTACATCGATGCTGTGACGGGGCGTGTGCTGGAGCGCAGCACCACCACCAACCGGGTGTACCGCTGGCTGTATAACGGCCTTCACTCCTGGGATATCCGCTGGCTATGGGAGCGCCGTCCCCTGTGGGATATCGCCGTGATCAGCTTTTCCCTCGGGGGTTTTGCGCTGTCGATGCTGGGTGTTGTGGTGGGATGGCGCAGGTTGCGTTATGCGCTGCGCCCGAAAAAAGTGCCCTGAGAATGTTGGATCAGCTATAAAAGCCTTCTCTCGCCAAGACGCCAGGCACGCCAAGAAAAGAACGGGAATAAAATCCTTTGCGTGCTTGACGTCTTGGCGAGAGAAAAATCCTTTAATGCAAGCCCACCAGTTTTTCACTCTCTTCCCAAAGCCTCGCGGCCAGTCCCGCTTCCTGCACCTTGGGATGGGTCGGGGCCAATCTGCAGTCGGCGTAATAGCCGCCGGTTTTACCTTCCACTTCCGGCGACATGGCCAGGTAAATATTGGTTTGCGCGCCCTGTTCCGGGGTTTTCAGCAACTTTGCGGCAAGTTTGTAGAACACCCGCGTCACGGTCGCTTCATTGCCGAAGTTGGAGCGGATGGTGCCGGGGTGCAACGCATTGGAGGTAACATTGGTGCCCGCCAGGCGCTTCGCCAGTTCGTTGCTGAAAAGAATATTGGCAAACTTGGAGCGGCTGTAGGTGTTGAGGGGTTTGACCTTTTTTGACATCAGATCGTCGATATCAAATAGCGGCTTGAATTTGTGGGCCAGGGAAGACACGTTCACTATCCGCGCCTTCGGGGCATTTTTGAGCTTGTCCAGCAGAAGTTGGGTGAGTAGAAAGGGCGCCAGGTGGTTGACGGCGAAAATCATCTCGTAGCCATCTTTTGACACTTCTGTTGTGGCAGCAGCAGCGCGGCCGGCGTTGTTAACCAGTACATCGAGCCGGTCAATACTGTCATTCACTTCCCGGGCCAGGCGCCGCACTTCATCCAGGGAGGCAAAATCCGCCTGGATAAAACGCACGGTGCTGCCGGTTTCCTGTCTGATCTGTTCCACCGCGCGGCGACCCTTGTCAGCGCTGCGGCCATGGATGATCACCTCGGCACCCTGGCGGGCCAGTTCGCGGGCAGTGATCAGGCCGATGCCGTCAGAGGCGCCGGTAACGAGGCAGATTTTGCCCTGCATTGATGTACTCATGATAAATCTCCGCTGCAATTAAATGTCGCCAAAACAGTGCTGTGCACCAACGTCCTGCTTGTATCAAAATCACCACTGACATTCACTCTTTTTCAGCGGTTGCCACTGCTGTCAGGGTTGTCATCAAAGTTATTTTCAAAATTGCCAAACACATCGGCGGCGGTATAGCTGCAGCTGTATTCGCGCACCTCGGCGATTTTGCCCCCGCGGATTTCAAAAATGAAATGATAGGCATTGTCGTAGGTGCGGTCATCGCTTAACTCGGCCCAGGATTCTGCCTCGGCGCACACGCGGTTTTCCTCTGCTGTCATGCCCAGCAGGGTCATTGCCAACGGTTTTTTCATCTGCTGTGCCATCAGCTCGGGAATGGCGGCAAACTCGTCGCGGCCCCAGCGGTATTTCAGCCATTCGGAGTGGCGCGGCATGCTCTTGAAGAGAAAGTCCTCGCTGAGCAGGTTGTAGATAGCGTTGCCATCGCCGCGATTGACGCAATCGAAGTAGCGCAGTACCGGCTGTTTGTTGGCTTCTGTGGTCATGGGATAGTTCCTGGAATTTTTATTCACGTTGTTATTGCTGTTATTTTTTGTACTGCCTGCAAGCCGCTGGATTGAGGCGCTGCCTGAATCCGGGTGGGATCAATTCTACCCCTTTGGGAGAAAGTCATACCACCGGTTTTTTTGTTGGTGGCAGTGCGATGGGGGCACTTATCGAGGCGGTTTCACGCCTTGCGGGTGGCCTTGGGATTTTTGCGGTTGGGAAAGCAGGTGCGGCAGATATCGCAGCGGGTACCGTCACAGCCTCGGGCGGAACAGAATTCGCGGCCGTAGTAGATGATTTGCAAGTGCAGGGCATTCCACTTGTCGCGGGGAAAGAGTTTTTTCAGGTCGCGCTCTGTTTCCGCCACATTTTTGCCGCTGCTCAGGCCCCAGCGCTGGGCGAGGCGGTGGATATGGGTGTCCACAGCAAAAGCCGGTACGCCAAAGGCCTGGGACATCACCACGCTGGCGGTCTTGTGGCCCACGCCAGGCAGTGTTTCCAGTGCCGCCATATCCGCTGGCACCTGGCCGTTGTATTTGTCCACGAGGATTTGTGACAGCACGGAAATGGCCCGGGACTTTTGTGGTGCCAGTCCGCACGGTTTGATGATGTTGTAGATCTCTTCAACCGGGACTTTTGCCATATCCTGCGGATTGTCAGCAAGGTCAAAGAGGGCAGGGGTGACCTGGTTGACACGCTCGTCAGTGCATTGGGCGGAGAGCAGTACCGCCACCAGCAGGGTGTACGGGTCCTTGTGTTGCAGGGGGATGGGCGGCGAGGGGTACAGCTCCGTCAAGCGGTTGAGAATAAAAGCGGCCCGTTCCTTTTTATGCATGTCCGCTTCTCTCTTGTTTCAGGTGATAAGGGGTGGGAGATGTGTGAATGGCAGATGGGAAACGGGAGAAAGCGAGCTTTCCCATCTCTCGTCTCCCCTCTCCCATTTTTATAGACTTTCAATCACAGTGCGGATGCGCCGGGCGCCTGCGATACATTCTTCCAGCTCGGCCACCAATGCCATGCGCACGCGGTTGTGGCCGGGATTGCCACTGGCGGTATCCCGTGCCAGAAAGGTGCCGGGCACCACATGGATATTGGCCTCGGTAAAAAGCCTTCGGGTAAATTCCTTGTCGTCGATGGGCGTTTTTGGCCACAGGTAAAAGCTGGCATCCGGCAGCTGTACATCCAGCACTGGGCTGAGGATATCCATCACGGCGGCGAATTTTTGCCGGTATTGCTCGCGGTTTTCGATCACGTGCTGTTCATCATTCCAGGCGGCGATGCTGGCCAGTTGCACCGGCAGTGACATGGCGCAGCCGTGATAGGTGCGGTAGAGCAGGAATTTATCGAGAATATTGCCATCACCAGCCACAAACCCGGAGCGCAGCCCTGGCAGGTTGGAGCGCTTGGACAGGCTGTGAAATACCACGCAGCGGGCAAAGTCATGGCGACCCAGCTCAGCGCAGGCTTGCAGCAATCCCGGCGGCGGATTGGTTTCGTCCGGGTAGAGTTCGGAATAACACTCGTCGCTGGCGATCACAAAATCGTATTCATCGGCGAGATGAATGAGTTTTTTCAGGGTTGCCATGGGCAGCACGCTGCCGGTGGGATTGCCCGGCGAGCAGATATACAGCAACTGGCACTGCTGCCAGGTGGCATCGGGCACCTGGTCGAAATCCGGCACAAAGCAGTTCTCCTGGGTGCAGTTGAGCAGGCAGGGTTGCGCGCCTGCCAGCAGGGTGGCGCCCTCATAGATCTGGTAAAAGGGGTTGGGAAATGTGACCAGTGCTTTACCTGGTTCGCTGCTGTCGACAATTAACTGGGCAAAGGCAAACAGCGCTTCCCGGGTGCCGTTGACCGGCAGCACATGGCGGTTTGGGTCGAGATCGCTGCGCGCCAGTTGAAAACGCTGCGCCAACCAATCGCAGATGCTTTCCCGCAAGGCGTCGATGCCTTTGGTGGCGGGGTAGTGGGAAATGCCCGACAGGTTTTGTCGCAGTGTGTCGAGTACAAATTCCGGTGGCGGATGACGGGGTTCCCCCATGGCGAAGCTGATGGGTGCCATGCCCTGCGGCGCCACACTGTTTGCCAGCAGGGCGCGAATCCGCTCAAAGGGGTAGGGGTGCAGTTTTTCAAGGTGGGGATTCATGGCTGTCGAAATGTCTCAAAAGGCTGTGGCGGGAAGCAGGCCCTAATTCCAGCGGGATTCTTTTTGCAGCATCTCGCTGGTGGAATCTTCGGCGTTGCGGGCATCCAGTTCGCGGCAGATGCTGTCCTGCAATTGCAGGCAAAACTCCGGGTCCGACAGGGGTTGGTAATCCAGGTCGGTGATATAGAACACATCCTCAACCCGCTCCCCCAGGGTGGCGATTTTGGCGCTGTGCAGGCGCAGGCCAAAACGCATGAAAATGCGTCCCAAGTGGGCGAGCAGGCCTGGTCTGTCCGGGGTGATGACTTCCAGCGCGGTAAGATTGCTGGCGGTGTCATTGTGCAGGTAGGTGCGGGTTTTGAGGTTGAACTGCTTCAGCTGCAGGGGGGTCCGGCGCTGTACATTGAAGGTGGTTTTGCTGGGGGACTTGAGGGATTCCGACAGGGTGCGGGAAATCTGCCGGATGCGTTTGCTATCGTCAGCCAGGGGTTTGGCCTCTTCGTCCAGCACATAAAATATATCGAAGGTATGGCCGTTGCTGGCGGTGTGCAGGCGGGCATCCTGGATATTGAGGTTGAGCTGGTCGAGGGTGGCAGCCGTGATGGGGAAAATATTGTTGCGTCCCTGGGTGTGAATAAAGATGCGGGTGGCCACTGCCTGCTCCAGGCCCGCCTCGTCCACCACAATGACCGGCTCATCAGAGTTGCCGGATTCATGGATGGCACGGGTCCAGCCAGCGATCACCACAGCCCGTTCGCGCAGGAAAAATTCCGGGTCAACATCGCTCCAGACCGATAGTGCAATATCGTTGCTTATGCCCTGTTCGGCAAGAATGCCCAAAGCTTCCGCCCTTGTGCTGGCGACCCATTCGCTGCGGCTGGCGGGGTTCTCCAATCCTCGCTGCAAGGCGCGTTTGGTTTCGGTATAGAGGCTGTGCAACAGGGAGGCGCGCCAGCTGTTCCACAGGGTAGGATTGGTGCCGCGCACATCGCACACCGTTAACACGAACAGGTAATCCAGGTGTATCTGGTCGCCAACGATAGCGGCAAAATGCTGTATCACATCCGGGTCGGAAATATCTTCGCGCTGGGAAACGGAGGACATCAGCAGATGCTTTTCCACCAGCCATTTGAGCAGTCGCACTTCCTGGGGGGGCAGGCCGTGGCGTTCGGCAAAGTCCACCACATCGACAGCGCCAAGGGAGGAATGATCGCCACCGCGGCCCTTGCCGATATCGTGGTAGAGCCCGGCAATAAACAACAGTTCGGGTTTTTGCAGGTTTTTGTAGATATGGGAGGCGACGGGGAATTCCAGGGCATCGTCGGGTCTGTCGAGGCGGCGCATATTGCGGATAACCTGCAGGGTGTGCACATCCACCGGGTACATATGGAACAGATCGTGCTGGGGCTGGCCGACGATGCGACCGTATTCCGGCAGGTAGCGACCGAGGATGCCGTAACGGGTCATGCGTTGCAGCTGCAGGGAGAGTTTGCCCGGACAGCTGAACAGGCGCATAAACAACGCCTTGTTGTGGGGATCGTTGCGGAATTTTTCGTCGATCAAATAGCGGTGCAACTGCAACTGGCGAATGGTGGCGGCGCGGATGCCGAGGATGCTCGGGTCCAGCCCGAGCAGGACAAACATTTCCAGCAGTGCGGAGGGGTGACGCTCGAAGATCTTGTCATCCACGGTCTCGATATAGTCGTCGCGCACCTGAAAGCGCTCGTTGAGGGGGCGCAGGCGCCTTGCCTTGTCCTTGCGCAGGATGACTTCGTCGAGATACTGCAACAGCACGTCATTGAGTTCCCGCATCGACAGCACCACCCGGTAGTAGCGGTGCATGAACTGCTCCACCGCCAGGCGCTGCTCGGTATCCCGGTAGCCGAACAGGGTGGCCAGCTTGCGCTGATGGTCGAACAGCAAACGCTCTTCCGGGCGCTTTGCCAGCAGGTGCAGGCCGTAGCGCACCCGCCACAGGAACTCCTCGCCGCTGCGCAACAGGTCGAGCTCCTCTTCATTGATAAAGCCTTTGCCGCGCAGATCCGACAGGGAGTTGACCTGAAAGTGGCGGCGCGCCACCCAGTTGATCATCTGGATATCCCGCAGGCCGCCCGGCGCTTCCTTGACGTTGGGTTCGAGGTTGTACTCCGTATAGCCGTGTTTGCGGTGGCGATCGATCTGCTCGTCCCACTTGGCGCGGAAAAACTTCTCCGACGGCCAGATCTTGTTGGGCCCGGTTTTTTTCAGCATCAGCTGGCGCAGTTCGGCGTTGCCGGTCAGGGTGCGGCATTCCGTCAGGTTGGTGGCGACGGTGATATCGCTTTTGGCTTCATCCACGCACTGGCCTACAGAGCGCACACTCTGGCCGATCTTGAGCTGGATATCCCACAGGAAAGTGAGGAAATTCTCGATGTTTTCTTTGTAGGGTTTGGTGTTGGACTTTTTCAGCAGGATCAGCAAGTCAATATCGGAGTGGGGGTGCAGCTCGCCGCGACCGTAGCCGCCCACCGCCAGCAGGGCGATATTGTTGTCCCACTGCAGGCGGTTCCATGCGTGGACAAGGATGCGGTCGATAAAGGCGGCGCGCTCGTACACCAGGGTGCGCACCTGCTCACCCTCCAGAAAGCGGTTGTCGAGGTGGGCGTTGGCGGCGGCGATGGCGTCCTTGAAAACATTCAGGGGGTTGCCTTCAGCCAGGCGCCGCAGGAAACGTTGCTCATCAAAAAAAAGCAGCGTGTGGCGATGGACTTCATTCACCACTGGCTTTGATCCAAGGGAAGACTTCATCGCAGCGGGCGGTAAGCACCTCGACGCCGTCGGCGGTGACCGCCAGGGTGTGTTCCCATTGGGCCGAAAGGCGGCCGTCGCGGGTTTCCACTGTCCAGCCATCCCCCTTGAGCTTGGTCTGGTGCTTGCCGGCGTTGATCATGGGTTCGATGGTGAAGGTCATGCCCTCCTTGAGTATCAGGCCGGTGCCCGCCTGGCCGAAGTGCAGTACCTGGGGTTCCTCGTGGAATTCGTTGCCAATGCCGTGGCCGCAGTAGTCGCGCACCACGGAATAGTAATTGGATTCAGCGTGTTGCTGGATGGCATGGCCGATGTCCCCAAGGCGCATGCCGGGGCGCACCAGCGCCATGCCCAGATAAAGACACTCCTGGGTGACGCGAATGAGGCGGGTGGCGTGCTCCGGCGCTTCGCCAACACAGAACATCTTGCTGGTATCGCCGTAGTAACCGTCCTTGATCACGGTGATATCGATATTGATGATGTCGCCGGATTTGAGCACCTTCTTCTCGGAAGGGATGCCGTGGCACACCACATGGTTCACCGAGGTGCAGATGGACTTGGGGAATCCCTTGTAATTGAGGGGGGCGGGGATGGCCTTTTGCACGTTGACGATATAGTCATGGCAGATGTCGTCGAGACGGGCGGTGGTGACGCCGGGCACCACATGCTCGCCGATCATTTCCAGCACCTCTGCGGCGAGGCGACCGGCCACGCGCATCTTGGCGATTTCATCGGGGGTCTTGAGTCGAACGGCCATAGCCTCAATCCTTGCAAAAGACCGCCATTGTACCCAAAAGCCCAGGCGACTTGCACCAAGTCCCCGCCGCGCGAGACTTCACCCCCGGGCATCGCCGGGGATTGCTGGCGAGGCAGGTTTTGCTTCATTGGCTGGTGGAATTGTGGTATAAATCGCGCCCCCGCTGGCCTGTCGCCACGGGGGATACTAAATCACACACAAACCGTCACGGCGAAATGGGTGCCCCAGCTGGTTTTTACCAGGGGGTTTTTTGTCGGGGTTTGTGGAGGACTAACCCGTCGGAGCCGCTTGAACGCGACCTCCCACACACCAGGTAAAGACACATGACAGCAGTCAGCATGAGCGAAATGTTGCAGGCCGGCGTCCACTTTGGTCACCAGACCCGGTTCTGGAACCCCAAAATGGGCAAATATATCTTCGGCGCCCGCAACAAGATCCATATTATCAACCTCGAACAAACCGTCCCCGCTTTCAATGGCGCCCTTGAAGAAGTGCGCAAACTGGCAGCCCGTGGCAACAAGGTGCTGTTTGTGGGCACCAAGCGCGCAGCCCAAAAAGTGGTGATCGAGCAGGCTCAGAGAGCCGGTATGCCCTTCGTCAGCCAGCGCTGGCTCGGCGGTATGCTCACCAACTACAAAACCATCCGCGCTTCCATCAAGCGTCTGCGCGAGCTGGAAACCCAGAGCCAGGACGGTACCTTCCTGAAGCTGACCAAAAAAGAAGCCCTGATGCGTACCCGTCTGATGGAAAAGCTCGACCGCTCCATCGGTGGTATCAAGGATATGGGCGGTTTGCCTGATGCCCTGTTCGTTATCGATGTGGACCACGAGCGCATCGCCATCCAGGAAGCCAACAAGCTGGGCATTCCGGTCATCGGTATTGTCGATACCAACAGCAACCCCGATGGCGTTGATGTGGTGATTCCCGGCAATGATGACGCCATCCGCGCCATCAAGCTGTACCTGACCGCAGTAGCTGATGCCGTTCTCGAAGGTAAGAATCAGGGTAACGCTGTTCCTTCTGCCAAGAACGAGTTTGTCGAGGTCAATGACGCAGCAGTTGCCGCTGATAGCGCAGCCCCGCAGGCGTAAGCCCAGCAAGAGCGCAGCCAGGGTGAACTGATACGCCTGGCTGGGCAACACCGAAAAGGGGGCTATGCCCCCTTTTTACCAACAGATTTGGAATATTGAGGAATCACTGATGGCAGAGATTACTGCTTCCCTTGTAAAAGAACTGCGCGACCGTACCGGACTTGGCATGATGGAGTGCAAGAAAGCACTGGTTGACTCCGAGGGCGATATTGAAAAAGCCATTGATGACCTGCGTAAATCCAGCGGCATGAAAGCGGCGAAAAAAGCCGGGCGGACCGCTGCCGATGGCGCCGTGGCTGTGAAAGTGGCCGATGACGGTTCCTTTGGAGTGCTGGTTGAAGTCAACTCCGAAACGGATTTCGTGGCCCGCGATGGCAACTTCCAGGCTTTTGTGCAGCAGGTGCTGGACAAGGCGTTTGCCGGTCGCCAGGATGATGTGGCCGCTGTCATGGCCGGTGAGCTTGAGTCGGCCCGCGAGGCTTTGGTGCAAAAGATTGGCGAAAATATTTCCGTGCGTCGCATTGCCATGGTTGAAGCCGGTGTGGTTGGCAGCTATGTGCACAGCAATGGCCGCATCGCCGTGCTCACTGCTCTCAACGGCGGTACTGCCGAATTGGCGAAAGATGTGGCCATGCATGTGGCGGCATCCAATCCCCAGGTCAACAAGCCAGAGGAAATGTCCCAGGACGTGATTGCCAAGGAAAAGGAAATATACTCTGCCCAGGCCCGCGAAAGCGGCAAGCCGGAAGAGATCATCGAAAAAATGATCGCGGGTCGTGTTTCCAAATTCCTTGCCGAGAACAGCTTGGTTGAACAGCCTTTCGTCAAGGATCCCGACGTCAAGGTCGGTCAGCTGGTGAAAAAAGCCGGTGCCGATATCCTGTCTTTCGTCCGCTTCGAAGTGGGTGAAGGCATTGAAGTGGAAAAAGTGGACTTTGCCGCCGAAGTGGCTGCCCAGGTTCAGGCTTCAAAATAGTTGTCAATCCAGCGCGGGATTCCGGCCGGAATCCCGCGCCTTGCCCAGGTACCCGGACTATGGCCGAAACCAGCACTGCCAAGGACAAGAAGTTCAAGCGCATTCTCCTCAAACTCAGCGGCGAAGAGCTGATGGGTTCCGAGGGATTCGGGATCGATCCCAAGGTGCTGGACCGCATGGCCCTTGAAATCGGCCAGCTGGTGGGTATCGGTGTGCAGGTGGGTCTGGTGATTGGCGGTGGCAACCTGTTTCGCGGTGCAGCATTGCACACGGCGGGCATGGATCGTGTCACCGGCGACCACATGGGCATGCTGGCCACGGTGATGAATGCTCTGGCGATGCGCGATGCCCTGGTGCGCACCAATATTTCTGCGCGGGTCATGTCCGCCATCCCCATGAGCGGGATTGTCGAGCATTACGACCGCCGCAACGCTGTACGCGCCCTGGCCACTGGCGAGGTCGTGCTGTTCGCCGCCGGTACCGGCAACCCGTTCTTCACCACGGATTCCGCCGCCTGCCTGCGCGGTATTGAAGTGGGGGCGGAGCTGGTGCTGAAGGCCACCAAGGTGGATGGGGTATATTCGGCCGACCCCAATATTGATCCGAGCGCGACTCTCTATACCCATCTCACCTATGACGAGGCGCTCGACCAGAAACTCGGGGTGATGGATCTCACGGCCATTTGCCTGTGTCGCGAGAGCCGTATGCCCTTGCGGGTGTTCAGGATGTCGAAACCCGGTGCCCTGCTCAATATAGTCATGGGTGGTAATGAAGGCACCCTCATCGAGGAGCAATGACGATGATTGAAGACTTGAAAACAGATGCAAAGGAGCGCATGGCCAAGAGCCTTGAGTCCCTGACTCACGCGTTCAACAAGATTCGCACGGGCCGCGCCCATCCCAGTATCCTCGATGGCATCATGGTGCCTTACTACGGCACCGATACGCCCCTCAGCCAGGTGGCCAATATCAATGTGGTGGATGCCCGCACCCTCGCCATCAGCCCGTGGGAAAAGAACCTGATTCCCGCCATTGAAAAGGCCATCCTCAAATCTGACCTGGGCATCAACCCCAGCACCTCAGGCGACCTGATACGCATTCCCATGCCCGCGCTGACTGAGGAAACCCGCAAGGTGTATATCCGTCAGGCCCGGGCCGAAGCGGAAAATGCCCGCATTGCCGTGCGCAACATTCGCCGGGATGTACTGTCGGACATAAAGGATCTGCTCAAGGCCAAGGACATTACCGAGGACGAAGAGCGCAAGGGCCAGGACGATATCCAGAAAATTACCGACAGCTTTGTCGCCAAGGTGGAAAGTGCTCTGGCTGCCAAAGAAGCCGATCTGATGGAAATCTGAGGTCTGAACAGGACGTTTTATTCTTTTACTGACCCGGGGCTCCTATGACTCAGGCGGTTGCGACAGACACCACAGGCCACCCACTGCGTCATGTGGCCGTAATCATGGATGGCAATAACCGCTGGGCCCGGCAACGGGGGGTAGCGGGTATTACCGGGCACAAGGAAGGCGTGGAGCGGGTCAGGGAGGTGCTTGATGCCTGTGCCCGCCACCGTATTGATGTGCTGACACTCTTTGCCTTCAGCAGCGAAAACTGGGCTCGTCCGGCTCCTGAAGTGCGTGGGCTTATGTCCCTGTTTGCCTCCTACCTCAAATCCGAAGTCGATCAGCTGTGCGAGCGCAATATCCGCCTGCGGGTCATTGGCCAGCGTTCGCGTTTCAGTGAGCGTTTGCAAAAACTCATCAGCGACGCAGAGCACCGCACCCGCGCCGGCACCCGTACTCTTGTGCTGGCGGTGGACTACGGCGGGCGCTGGGATATAGTGCAGGCGGCGAAGGCCATGGCGAGCCAGGTCGAGACTGGCAATCTGCGCCCCGAAGATATCAACGAAGCGCTGTTTGCCCGCCGTTTATGTCTTGCCGATCTACCGCCACCGGATCTGTGCATCCGCACGGCGGGGGAGCAGCGCATCAGCAATTTCCTGTTGTGGCAAATGGCCTATGCGGAACTGTATTTTCCCCCGGTCTTCTGGCCAGATTTCAACGGTGCAGCCTTTGATCAGGCGGTGGATGTATACCACCAGCGCCAGCGCCGCTTTGGCCAGTCCTCGGATAACAGTACCCGGCTACCAGGGCTGGAGAAAAGCGGTGCTTAAGCAGCGGATTGTCACTGCCATCGCCCTCGCCATCGCCTTTGTTGGCGCCCTGTTTGGACTCGATCCAGGGTGGTTTGCGCTCTTTGCCGGGCTGGCAATCAGTATCGCCGCCTGGGAGTGGGCCGGACTGTCCGGGGTGGAAAAGCACCTGCCCCGCCTTGCCTGTTCGCTGGTGCTGGCCCTGATGATGGCGGCGCTGTTTGTGGCCAGCGGCTTCCACAGCGGTAATCTGGAACTGGAGCGGGTGCGGGGACTGTTGCTGGCAGCTTGCATCTGGTGGGCTCTGGCACTGTTGTGGGTACAGGGTTACCCCAGCAGCGCCATTTTGTGGGGCAGCATGCCCGCACGCCTGGTGATGGGTGTTGTGGTGCTGGTGCCTGCCTGGCTCGCCTTGGTGGTGCTTGATCATTTCGACCAGGGCCACTGGCTGATTCTGCTGGTGGTGGTCGTGGTGGCCTGTGCCGATGTGGGCGCCTATTTCAGTGGCCGCGTCTTTGGTCGTCACAAATTGGCCCCGGCAGTGAGCCCGGGTAAAACCCTGGAAGGAGTGTTTGGCGGGCTCGCTACGGTACTGGTGGTGGCCTTCCTGTGCCTGTGGTTCAGGCCCGGCCAGCAGGCCTGGTGGTGGCAGTGGTCCATCATCGTGGCCTTTACTGCCCTGGCGTCAGTGCTGGGGGATCTGCTGGAGAGTATGGTGAAGCGCCATCGCGGGGTTAAGGACAGCGGTGTTATCCTGCCTGGCCACGGCGGCCTGCTGGATCGCATCGACAGTCTGACCGCTGCATTGCCGGTTTTTAGCCTTTTATACCTGATGCTGATTGCGGATGGCCCATGGCGGAGTTGATCGCTATTCTCGGCTCATCCGGTTCCATCGGTGTCAGTACACTCGATATTGTGGCCCGCCATCCCGATCGATACCAGGTTTTTGCCCTTACCGGTCACAGCCGTACTGACTTGTTGGCACTGCAGTGCCAGCAATTCAGGCCTCGCTATGTGGTAACCGGGTCTCAATCCAGCGCTGAAAGCCTCAAAGCCCAGGTGCCTGCAGGTACGGAAGTGCTGTGGGGCGAGCAGGCGTTGGTGGATGTGGCAGCCCATCCCGATGTGCACACCGTCATGGCGGCGATTGTTGGCGCTGCTGGCCTGTTGCCCACCCTGGCTGCGGCTCGCGCCGGCAAGCGGGTGCTGCTGGCCAACAAGGAATCCCTGGTGATGGCTGGCGCCCTGTTTATGGATGCGGTGCGGGAGGGTGGGGCAACCCTGCTGCCCATCGACAGCGAGCACAACGCCATCTTTCAGTGCTTGCCACCCATGGATGACAACGGGGTGAATAACGGTGTCAGTCGCATCCTGCTGTCTGGCTCCGGTGGACCCTTTCGCACCCGCCCTCTCCATGAGCTGGAGCACGTCACGCCGGCAGAAGCCTGCGCCCATCCCAACTGGGCTATGGGGCAGAAGATTTCAGTGGATTCAGCCACCATGATGAACAAGGGGCTGGAGTTCATCGAAGCCTGCTGGCTGTTCGGGGTGGCGGCGGATTTTGTCGAAGTGGTGGTTCATCCCCAGAGTATCATTCACTCCCTGGTGGCTTATGTGGACGGATCTGTGCTGGCCCAGCTCGGCAATCCGGATATGCGCACCCCCATCGCCCACGCCCTGGCGTGGCCGCAGCGCATCGCATCCGGGGTCAAGCCCCTCAATCTGATCGATGTAGGTCGGCTGGATTTTGAAGCCCCTGACCTGCAACGCTTCCCTTGCCTCGGGCTTGCGGCCCAGGCTGCCCGCAGTGGCAAGGACTATCCGGCAGCCCTCAATGCTGCCAACGAAGTGGCCGTAGCCGCGTTCCTGGCTGGCCGCATCCGCTTTACCCATATTGCAAAGGTGGTGGAAGAAGTGCTCAATGTGTGGACTCCAGGCGAACCCACAGACTTGGACGCAGTCCAATACGCCGACCGGCAGGCGCGAGTCCTGGCCACCTCACAGACAGAGGCGATGTTATCTTGATTGATACCCTGCAAATGATTTTCTTCACCCTGGTTGCCCTCGGTGTTCTGGTAACCGTCCATGAATTTGGTCACTTCTGGGTGGCGCGCCGTTGCGGTGTCAAGGTGTTACGCTTTTCCATCGGTTTTGGCACCCCCCTGCTGCGCTGGAATGATCGCCAGGGTACCGAGTATGTGATCGCCGCCCTGCCACTGGGCGGCTATGTCAAGATGCTTGACGAGCGCGAAGCCCCGGTGGCTGACGCTGAACGCAGCGGGGCGTTCAATACCAAAACGGTGTGGCAGCGCATGGCGGTGGTGGTGGCCGGTCCACTGGCGAATTTCCTGCTGGCCATTGCCGCTTTCTGGGTTGTCTATCTGCTGGGTATCCAGGGTATTGCGCCCATTGTCGGACAGGTGACCGAGGGATCGGTGGCGGAGCGGGCAGGGCTGGAGCCAGGACAGGAAATTCTTGCGGTGGATGGCGAGCCAACCCCCACCTGGCAGGCGCTGGGTGAGCAGCTGGTGCGACGTCTGGGGGAGGAGGGCACCATATCCTTCACGGTGAAATACCCCGGCTCCACCTTGCAATACAAGACTGAGGCAGAACTGCGTGGTTGGCAGGTGAATACCGACAGGCCCGACCCCATTGGCAGTATCGGTATCGAACTGTACCGGCCTCAGGTGCTGCCGATCGCCGATCAGATCGTTGCCGGAGATCCCGCAGACCTTGCCGGCCTGAGAAGCGGTGACCGCATTGTCAGCGTCAACGGCGAGGCCATCGACAGTTGGGAAGCCTGGGTGGAACTTGTCCGCGCCAGCCCTGGCGAAGCATTGCCCCTGGAGGTGGACCGCAGCGGCGCTGTCCTCAATCTTGCCATTACCCCAAAAGCGGTTGAACAGCCCGATGGCGAAACCATTGGCCAGGTGGGAATGACGGTAAAAATGCCGGAGTGGCCCGAGGATCTGGTGCGCCAGATTGACTACGGTCCGCTGGCAGCACTGGGAGCAGCGGGGATGCAAACCTGGAAAACCACAAAGCTGGTGCTCGATTCCATCAAAAAAATGATCACCGGGTTAATTTCATCCAAACACTTGAGTGGCCCCATAACCATTGCTAAAGTGGCGGGCGCTTCGGCCCAGTACGGAGTGGCTTCCTATCTTGGCTTTCTGGCGTTGCTCAGTGTCAGTCTCGGGGTGTTGAATCTTCTGCCGGTGCCTGTGCTGGACGGTGGTCATTTGCTCTATTACCTGATTGAGGCCGCAAAGGGCAGTCCCGTGTCGGAAAAGGTCCAGATGGCGGGCTACCGGGTCGGACTCTTTTTGGTGATTGGCTTGATGGTGCTCGCCCTTTACAATGATGTATCAAGGCTTTAGGTCCGAATGACAACAACAACCCACAAATCTGGTCTGTTATGAAGCGTATTCTGTTACTGGCTCTATGCCTGACTGCCACCCTTGCCCATGCTGAAGTTTTCCAGGTGGAAGACATTCGTCTCGAAGGTCTCCAGCGGGTCAGTGCCGGTACCGTATTCGCTTCCATGCCCCTCAGTGTCGGCGATCTGGTGGATGACAACAGCTTCAAGGATATTACCCGAACCCTGTTCCGCTCCGGTTATTTCGACGATATCCAGATCGCCCGTGATGGCTCTGTGCTGATTATTGCTGTCAAGGAAAGGCCCGCTGTGGCTGAAATCACCTTTGAGGGCAACAAGGCCATTAAAACCGACGACCTCATGAAGGCGCTGCGGGATAACGGCCTTGCCGAAGGGCAGATTTTTCGCCAGACCATTCTTGAAGGCATGATTCAGGAACTCCAGCGTCAGTATGTTGCCCAGGGCCGTTATGGCGCTGTGGTGGAAACCTCTGTGGAAGAACTGCCCCGCAACCGGGTGGCCATCAAGGTCAATGTCAGCGAAGGGGATGTTGCCAAGATCAAGCACATCAACATTATTGGTGCGAGGGCATTCAAGCAGGACGAGCTTCTGGATCTTTTTGAGGTACGTACATCTGGCTGGTTTACCTGGATGACAGGCAAAGACAAATATGCCCGGGAAAAACTTGCCGGTGATCTGGAAAAACTCCAATCCTGGTACCTTGACCGCGGTTACCTCAAATTTGCCATTGATTCCACCCAGGTATCCATCAGTCCTGACAAGGAGTCCGTCTACATTTCCATCAATATCTCGGAAGGGGATGTCTACACCATCAGCGAAGTAGCGCTGGCTGGTGATCTGGTGATTCCCGAGTCGGAAGTGCGCAGTTTGATCCTGCTCAAGGAAGGCGATACCTTCTCCCAGCAAGCCATGACCAGCACCAACGAGCGCATCATCCGCCGTTTTGGCAATGAAGGTTATACTTTTACTGAAGTTGAAGGTTTTCCGGAACTCAATGATGCTGACAAAACCGCCAAGGTGACATTCCTCGTCAACCCCGGCAAACGCGCCTATGTGCGCAGGATTGAATTCCGCGGCAATACCAAGACCGCAGATGAAGTCCTGCGCCGGGAGATGCGCCAGATGGAGGGCGGTTCCGCCTCCACAGCGCTGATCGATCACTCCAAGGTGCGCCTTGAACGTCTGGGCTTTTTCAAGGGCGTCGAGGTGGAAACCCGTGAGGTGCCCGGCACACCTGATCAGGTTGATGTGTTTTATACCGTCGAGGAACAACCCTCTGGCAGTATCGGCGCCAGTGTTGGCTTTGCCCAGGGCACGGGTTTGGTGCTGGGCGCCAACCTGCAGGAAAACAATTTCCTTGGCAGTGGCAACAAGGTGGGTGTAGGTCTGAACCGCAGTACCTACCAGACCAGCCTGCAGTTTTCCTATACCGACCCCTATTTCACCAATGACGGTGTCAGTGCCGGTTTCAATGTGTTCTACCGTTCTACCGATTACGGCAGATTTAACCTCGCCAACTACACCACCGACAGCTTTGGCAGCGGGGTCAATTTTGGCTATCCACTCTCCGAGGTCGCCAGCCTGGGCTTTGGCTTCAACTATGAAAACCTCGCCATTGACCTGGGTTCCTTTACCTCGAAGGAAATCGAGGAATTTGTCACTGAAAACGGTGACAAGTACAACATTTTCACAGTCAACCTCAACTGGGTCAGGTCTACCCTCAACCGTGGCATATTCGCCACCCGCGGCACCAATCAGCGTGTCAGCCTCGATGTGGCAACGCCGGGCAGTGATGTTGAATACTACCGCCTGTCCTATTCCGGTCAGTATTACCGTCCCATTACCGACAGTCTGACCCTGAAACTGCGCACTGATCTGGGTTATGGCGACGCCTATGGTGATACCAGCCGTCTGCCCTTCTTCAAGAACTATTACGGTGGTGGTTTCGGCTCGGTGCGGGGTTACAAGCGCAACACCCTTGGCCCCCGCGATACCCCTGCGCAGATCTGCAACGATGGCACCCTCCCATCACAGAATCCCGATTGTCAGCTGATTGATGTGGACAGCCCTGATCCCTTCGGCGGTAATATCCTTGTTGAGGCCGGCGCAGAAATTATTTTTCCGCTGCCATTCCTGAAAGATCAGCGTTCCGTTCAGGCATCCTTTTTCTTTGATGCCGGCAACGTGTTCGACACGGATTGCGGATCAACTCAGGTCAACTGTTTCAAACCCGATGCCGGTGAGCTCAGGTATGCGGCGGGTGTTGGCGGAACCTGGCTGAGTGGTTTCGGTCCCATTACCATCAGTCTCGGCAAAGCCATTAACGCCGGACCCGATGATGATAAAGAATTCTTCCAGTTCTCTTTGGGGCAAACCTTCTGATCTGCAACTATCAAATCAACAACCAACGGAGATCTTGTGTGCGTAATTTAAAAACGGTTTTGTTTGTCATGGCGACATTCCTGAGTGTATCTGCTCTGGCTGAAACCAAAATTGCAGTAGTGGATATCGGTGCCGCCATTTTTGGTTCTGAAGTGGCGAAAAAGCGTCAGGGTGAACTCCAGGCGCAATCCGAGTACGCCTCCCTGCAGGCCAAGTACGACAGTACAGCAGCTGATATCAATGCCTTGCAGAAGGAAGCTGAAGCCAAGCGCCTGACCTGGTCAGAAGAGCAGGCGGCTGATTACCAGAAAAGAATGGAATATATGCGTGCTGATATCGAGTTGACTGCCCGCAAACTGGAAGGTGAAGTGCGCGGCCTGCAAAACAGCATCGTCAAGGAGCTGCAGCCCAAGGCCCTGGAAGCTCTCCAGGAACTGGTGAAGCAGGAGTCCGTGGATATTCTGCTGCGTTCAGAGGCCGTGTTGCTGGCTGATCCCTCGATCAACCTGACTGCCAAGCTCACCGAACGTCTTAACCAGAAAACCAGGTAGTACGAATCCATCGCACGCGTCCTGACCCGGATGACCGACTACACCCTGCGCGAACTGGCTGATTTCCTGAAGGCTGAACTGCAGGGCGATCCCGGGTCTATGATCAGGCGCCTCAATACCCTCCAGGACGGTGCTGAAGGTGATCTGGCATTCCTGGCCAGTCACCCTTACCGCCGTTATCTTCAGGATAGCAGGGCAACGGCGGTTATCCTCAGTCCCCAGGACGCAGTTAACTTTGCTGGTAATGCCCTGATTCATCCCGATCCCTATCTGGCTTACGCTCGGGTGACGGTCCTCTTTGCTCCCCGTCATGGGGAGCAAGCGGGCATTCATCCCACTGCAGTGATTGATGATTCAGCGGTTATTCCTGCCACGGCCACCATTGGCCCTTGGGTCGTCATCGAGGACGGGGTGCAACTTGGCGAGGGTGTGACTATTGGTGCCGGTGGTTTTATCGGTGCCAATAGTGTCATTGGCGATCACTGCCGATTGTACCCCCATGTCACGGTTTATCAGGGCGTGGCCATTGGCCAGCGGGTGGTGGTGCACAGTGGGGCGGTGCTGGGTGCGGATGGCTTCGGCTTCGCCCCGGAAGGCGGCAAGTGGGTCAAGATCCATCAGCTGGGCGCTGTCGAGATTGGCGACGATGTGGAGATTGGCGCCTGTACCACCATCGACCGCGGCGCCCTGGGCAATACCGTTATCGGCAACGGTGTCATCATCGACAACCTGGTGCAGATAGCCCACAACGTGCGCATCGGCGACAATAGCGCCTTGGCGGGTTGCGTCGGCATTGCCGGCAGCGCCGTGGTGGGCAAGGGCTGTGTGCTGGCCGGCGGCGTTGGCTTGGTGGGGCATATCGAATTGTGTGACGGCGTGACGGTGACGGCGCGCAGCATGATTACCAGTTCCATCGCCACACCCGGCATTTATTCATCTGGCACCCCGTTTGACGACAATCGCCAGTGGAAGAAAAACGCTATTCGCTTTGGCCAGCTGGACGAACTTTACCGGCGTCTGGCGACATTGGAAAAGCAACACAACAAGTAAACAAGCAGCGATATTTTTGAGGCTATTTAATGGATATCAATCAGATCAAAAAGCTTTTGCCACACCGTTACCCGTTTTTGATGGTTGACCGGGTGGTGGAGCTGGTGCCCGGCGAGCGGATCATTGCCTACAAAAATATCACTGCCAATGAAGAGGTGTTCAACGGACATTTTCCCAACGCCCCGATTTTCCCCGGTGTGATGATAATTGAAGCCATGGCCCAGGCCTCCGGTGTGCTGGGCTTTGCCACCGTCAACAAAAAAGCCGAGGACAACACTCTGTATCTGTTTGCCGGTGTCGACGGCGTGCGTTTCAAGCGTCAGGTAATCCCCGGTGATCGATTGATGCTGTATGCCGAAATTGACTCGGTGAAGCGCAACATCTGGCGCTTCAACTGCCGCGCCACGGTGGATGACCAGCTGGCCTGTGAGGCCCAGCTGCTCTGTGCCCTTCAGGAAATGGGTTAGGAGTTTCTGGCGTGATTGACCCGCGAGCCATTATCGATCCTTCGGCCACTATTGGCGCCAATGTAGAGATTGGTCCCTGGACCATGATCGGCCCCAATGTGGTGATTGGCGACAATACTGTTGTCAGCTCCCACGTCATCATCAAGGGTCCGACAGTTATTGGTACCAACAATCGTATTTTCCAGTTCTCCACCATCGGCGAGGATACTCCGGATCTCAAATACAAGGGCGAACCCACCCGCCTGGTAATCGGCGACAACAACACCATCCGCGAAGGTGTCACCCTCCATCGCGGCACAGTGCAGGATCGTGGTGAAACCACCATCGGCGACAACAACCTGCTGATGGCCTATGTCCATGTTGGCCATGACTGTGTGATTGGCAATAACTGTATCCTTGTCAACAACGCCTCCCTGGCGGGCCATGTGGTGCTGGGTGACTGGGCAATTCTGTCCGGCTATGTGCTGGTGCATCAGTTTGTCAGCATCGGCGCCCACAGCTTTGCCGGAGCCGCCACTTTCCTGACCCAGGATGTACCGCCCTACATGATTGTAGCGGGTAACCCCGCTGCAGTGCGCACTATCAATGGCGAGGGGCTCAAGCGCCGGGGATACTCCCCGGAACAGATTGCCGCCCTCAATCGTGCCTACAAGATTCTCTACCGCAAGGGGTTGAAACTGGACGAGGCCATCGCTGCCCTTCAGGCCATGGCCGACTGCCCTGAAGTCATTGCACCTTTGACAGGCTTCCTCCAGTCCTCTACCCGGGGCATCGTCCGCTAGCACGATGCCCCGGACGAATCCATGAAGCAGCCCATCCATATCGGTATCGTCGCCGGTGAAGCCTCCGGCGATCAGCTCGGTGCTGCACTGATGGTTGCCCTCCGTGAACACTATCCAGACGCTGTTTTTGACGGTATAGGGGGCGAGCAGATGCTGGCTCAGGGCTTCACGTCGCTCTATCCTCAGGAGCGGCTGGCGGTGATGGGTTTTGTCGAACCTTTTAAGAGATTGCCTGAGCTTTTGCGCATAAGACGTCGATTATTCAGCTATTTTTTGGAGAGCAGGGCAGATCTGGTGTTGGGTATAGACTCGCCGGATTTCAATCTGGGGCTTGAACTCAAGCTGCGCCGCAGGGGTTTGCTGACGGCCCATTATGTCAGTCCTTCGGTGTGGGCCTGGCGCCAGGGCCGCATCAAAAAAATTGCCAGGGCAGTGGACCTGATGCTCACACTGTTGCCCTTTGAAAGTGCGTTTTACCGCCAGCACAATGTGCCCGAGGCCTTTGTCGGCCATCCCCTTGCAGACCAGATTCCCCTGGCGCCCGATCCCGTTGCAGCGCGCCAGCGCCTGGGCTTGTCTGCGTCGGGCCGATATCTGGCCATCATGCCCGGCAGTCGTGGCGGTGAAGTGGCGCTGATGGCGCCGCTGTTTCTCGATGTTGCACAGTGGCTGCTGGCGCGCCAACCGGACCTGCAATTCCTGATTCCTTCCGCCAACCCCGCGCGGCATACCCAGCTGGAAGCATTGCTGTACACCAGGCCCGAACTGCCGGTACAGCTGGTGGAGGGCAATTCCCATGCAGTGATGGAAGCCTGCAATGCCGTGCTGCTGACCTCCGGCACCACAGCCCTTGAGGCCATGCTGCTCAAAAAGCCCATGGTGGTGGCCTACAGGATGGGTGCGGCAAGCTACTGGCTGGCGTCAAAACTGGTCAAATCTCCCTGGATCTCCCTGCCCAATCTGCTGGCGGGAAAAGCGCTGGTGCCCGAGCTTATCCAGGATAACGCCACTGTTGACCATCTCGGTGAACAGATTCTTTTCCAGCTGACCGATGATGCCCATCGACAGCAGCTTGAGCTGGTATTTACCGAGCTGCATAAAACACTGCGCCAGGACGCAAGCCGCACCGCAGCCGCAGCCCTGGCGACATTGATCGACGCCAGGACTGGGCGGGAGGGCAGCCAGTGACACTGCTGCTTCCCCCCGGTATTGTCTGCCTTGCGGGGGTGGATGAAGTGGGTCGCGGCCCCCTCGCCGGTGATGTGGTCACCGCAGCAGTGATACTTGATCCTGCCCGCCCCATAGCGGGGCTGGCGGATTCCAAGGTGCTGTCAGAAAAAAAGCGCGAATTTCTCTACGAGCTGATTATCGAGTGCGCTTCGGCATTTTGTATCGCCAGGGCATCAGTGGCAGAGATCGACCAGATCAATATCCTCAACGCCACCCTGCTGGCAATGACCCGGGCTGTTGAAGGGCTGGCTGTGCAGCCGGATTTTGTCGCTGTCGATGGCAACCGCCTGCCCAAGTGGCGCTACAGAGCACAGGCCATCGTCAAGGGCGACAGCAAGGTTGCCGCCATCAGTGCTGCAGCCATTATTGCCAAGGTCACCCGCGACCGGGAGATGACGGATCTCGACAGGCTGTTTCCGGGCTATGGCTTTGCCGATCACAAGGGCTATGGCACGGCGCGGCATCTGGCGGCGCTGGCTGCGTTAGGTCCGACAGCGGCACACCGGCGCTCCTTCAAACCCGTCAGGGATGCGCTTGAGCTTTAAGGAAATGTGAAAAGGGGTAATGACAGCCCTTAAATCGACAGTCAGCTCTGCTAGAATCCCTCCACCCTGTTCGCCAGCAACAGCACAATAATCCGCCCGCCCAGCAAACCATGGTGTTTTCAATGAGCCAACAGCCCGCTTTTATTCATTTGCGCGTCCATACGGAATACTCCCTGGTGGATGGCATCGTACGCATCAAACCCCTGATCAAGGCGGTGGCGGCCATGGCCATGCCAGCGGTGGCAGTGACTGATGCGTGCAACTTTTTTGCCCTGGTGAAGTTTTACAAGGCGGCCCAGGGGGCTGGTATCAAGCCCATTTGTGGCAGCGATTTCCAGATGGTCAGCCCCATCGCCGATGGCCAGCCCAGCCAGATTACCCTGCTGGCACAAAACAACGAAGGCTACCGAAACCTCACCCGCTTGATTTCGAAGGCCTACCTGGAAGGGCAGGTGCAGGGGCGGCCCATGCTGCGCCGGGAGTGGATCACGGAGCACGCGGCGGGTCTGATAGCCCTGTCCGGTGGCCGCCATGGTGACGTGGGTCAGGCGCTGCTGGGGGGAAAGCAGGCCCAGGCTGAAGAGTTGCTGCGTGCCTGGATGCGTGAATTTCCTGATCGCTATTACCTGGAGCTGTCCCGCACTGGTCGCCCCGATGAGGAGGATTATCTTCACGCCGCCGTAGCCCTGGCAGCACAGCAGCAGTGCCCGGTGGTGGCCACCAACGAGGTGTGCTTTCTCGATTCTGTCCAGTTTGATGCGCACGAGGCGCGGGTGTGTATCAATGAGGGCCGAACCCTCGACGATCCGCGCCGTGAGAAGCGCCACAGCCGCGAGCAGTACCTGCGCTCACCGGCGGAAATGGCAGAGCTGTTTGCAGATATCCCCGAAGCCCTCGCCAATACGGTGGAAATTGCCCGGCGCTGCAACCTGGAACTGCGGCTGGGTGAATACTTTTTGCCGGAGTATCCCGTGCCCGAGGGCATGACCGTCGAAGGCTTTTTTGAGAAAGCCTCCTTTGAAGGCCTGCACCAGCGCTTCAAGGTTATCCTCCCCGAGCACACGGAAAACCGCGAGGAAAAGCTCAAAGTCTATGAAGACCGTCTGCGCTTTGAGCTGACCATCATCAATCAGATGGGCTTCCCCGGTTACTTTCTGATCGTGATGGACTTTATCCGCTGGGCCAAGCAGAACCAGATTCCGGTGGGTCCGGGGCGCGGCTCGGGTGCCGGCTCTTTGGTGGCCTATGCACTCGAAATCACCGACCTCGATCCCCTTGCCTACGACCTGCTTTTCGAGCGCTTCCTCAATCCCGAGCGGGTCTCCATGCCCGACTTTGATATCGACTTTTGTATGGATAACCGCGATAGGGTGATTGCCTATGTGGCGGATCGCTATGGCCGCGATGCGGTGTCCCAGATCATCACTTTTGGCACCATGGCGGCCAAGGCAGTGGTGCGCGACGTGGCGCGTGTGCAGGGCAAGTCCTACGGCCTTGCAGACAAGCTCTCGAAAATGATTCCCCACGAAATCGGCATGACCCTCGAAAAAGCCCGGGAGCAGGAAGAGGTGCTGCAGGAATTCCTCGATCAGGACGAGGAGGCCAGGGAAATCTGGGAGATGGCCCTGCAACTGGAGGGCATCACCCGCAACGTGGGCAAGCACGCCGGGGGCGTGGTGATTGCCCCCACCACCCTGACAGATTTCGCGCCCCTGTACTGCGATGAAACCGGCGGCAGTCTGGTGACCCAGTTCGACAAGGACGATGTGGAGCTGGCGGGCCTGGTAAAGTTCGACTTCCTCGGCCTGCGCACACTCACCATCATCGACTGGGCGGTGAAGATGGTGAATGCCAAGCGCGCCCTCAGCAATGAAAGCCCGGTGGATATCAACCTCATACCCCTCGACGACAAGGCCACCTACGGCCTGATGCAGCGTGCCGAAACCACGGCGGTATTCCAGCTTGAATCCCGCGGCATGAAGGATCTGATCAAGCGCCTCGGCCCTGACTGCTTTGAGGATATCGTGGCCCTGGTGGCGCTGTTTCGCCCCGGCCCCCTGCAGTCGGGCATGGTGGATGACTTTATCAACCGCAAGCACGGTCGCGCCGAGGTGGCCTATCCCCACCCGCAGTACCAACACCAGGATCTGAAACCGGTGCTGGCGCCCACCTACGGCATTATCCTCTACCAGGAACAGGTGATGCAGATCGCCCAGGTGATGGGTGGTTTCACCCTTGGTGGCGCGGATTTGTTGCGCCGCGCCATGGGTAAAAAGAAAGCCGAGGAAATGGCCAAGCAGCGCGAATTGTTTACCGATGGCGCCGTAAAAAATGGTATCGACCACGATCTGGCCACCAATATTTTTGACCTGATGGAAAAGTTTGCCGGGTATGGTTTCAACAAATCCCACTCAGCCGCCTATGCCTTGCTGGCCTATCAGACCGGCTGGCTCAAGCAACACCATCCGGCGGAATTCATGGCTGCGGTGCTGTCGGCGGATATGCAGAATACCGACAAGGTGGTGACCCTGGTGGAGGAGTGCCGCGCCATGGGGCTGACCCTCACGCCGCCGGATGTCAATCGCGGCCTGTACAGCTTTACGGTGTCTCCAGCGGGGGAGATTATTTACGGTCTCGGCGCCATCAAGGGGCTGGGTGAAGGCCCGGTCGACAGCATTATTGCCGCTCGCAGTGATGGCAAGCCATTCCGCGACCTGTTTGATTTCTGCGCCCGGGTGGATCTGCGCAAGGTCAACAAGCGCGCCCTGGAAGCCCTGATTCGCTCTGGCGCCCTCGACCGCATTGGCCCCGATGGCGATCCCGGTTTTGGTCGCGCAGTTATGCTGGCGGCCATGGAGGAGGCCATCAAACTGGCGGACCAGCAATCCCGCAACGCCGCCAGCGGCATGGGGGATCTGTTTGGCGATACTGTGGCCGCCAGCGCGCCGGAAATCGGATATCACGGTTTCAGTTCCGTGCGGCGCTTCACCATCAAGCAGCGTCTGCAGGGGGAAAAGGAAACCCTTGGCCTGTATCTCACCGGGCACCCGGTCGATGAGTACCTCGAAGAGTTGGCTTTTTTTGTTCCGGACCGTATCAGCAACCTCAAACCGTCCCGCGAGCCGCAACTGGTAGCAGGGCTGGTGGTGAGCTTGCGCACCATGCGCAACAAGAAGGGCGACAATATGGCCTTTGTGGTGCTGGATGACCGCTCGGGGCGCATTGAAGTGGCGGTCTTTGCCGACAAATACCGCGACTACCGCGACAAGATTGCCAAGGATGCGCTGCTGGTGGTGTCCGGCGTGATCAGCGAGGATGACTACAGCGGCGGCCTGAAAATGCGTACCGACAGCGTGCAGACCCTGTATGAAGCCCGCCAGACCTATATTCGCGGCATCACCCTGGATATTCCCCGGGAAAAGCTCCAGGTAACGGCGGTGGACAATCTGGCGCGTCTCCTCGAACCCTACAGGTCAGGCCAGTGCCCGGTCACCATTCACTATCGCTGTGCCAGCGCCGAGGGTGATATCCGTTTGGGAGCGGAGTGGGCAATCAATCCCGAGGATGAACTGCTGCACAAACTGCGGGACAGCTACGGGCTGGGTGCCGTTCAATTGCAATACAGCCGTAGTTGAACTGTGTGTGATGGGAGATGGGAGATGGGAGATGGGGGACGGTGCTACGTCTCCCGTCTCCCGTAACACATCTCCCGGTCCACCAGGCCTTAACAGCAAAAACTAACTGGCAACGGTAGAAGAAAACATATTCATTACCACCACCCCGGCGATAATCAAACCCATGCCCAGCAGCGCTGGCAAATCGGGAATCTGACGGAAAACCACTGCGCTGACCACAGTCACCAGCACAATGCCCAGACCCGACCAGATGGCGTAGGCAATGCCCACCGGGATGGTTTTCAGCACCAGTGACAGACAGTAGAAAGCGATGCCATAACCGGCAACTACCAGCACAGAAGGCCACCACTGGGTAAATCCCTGGCTGGCCTTGAGGGAGGTGGTAGCAATCACTTCCGCCACAATGGCGATGCCCAGATAAACAAAATGCATGGGATTACCTGTTGGTTGATGTCTTTCCGTTCACTGCAGCCATCAGCGCTGTTGCAGTTCGCCGTGAATTTCCACCTCCACCCTGTCGCTCACCAGGGGGATATGCCTGTCCAGTCCAAACACCGATCTGTCAAAGGCCATGGTGGCGGAAAATCCCAGAGTATAGATGCCGGTGAGGACATGATTGATGGCGCCGACAAATTCAACATCGAGGGTAACAGGGGCGGTGAACCCCAGCAGTGTCAGTTCCCCGCTGAGAGTGGCGTGGTTTGCATCGCGCCATTCAATTCCCGTTGAAGTAAAAGTGGCCTCGGGGTAATTGCCACTGTCAAACCACTGCGGACCAATCAGAGTTTTGCTGAAGGCGGGATAATTGACATCGATGCTGGCGGTTTTCACCAGGGCACTGACCCGGCTGGCGGCAGGGTTGGCGGGATCGTAGTGCAAGACGATATCAAAGTCATTGAAGCGGCCCAGATAGGGCGCCAGGCCCATATGTTGTACTTTGAAAAGCAGTGTCCCGTGGCGTTTGTCGAGGCGGTAATCTCCGGCCTTTATCTGGTGGCGATCCGTTGCAACCGCCTCAGGTGAAAAGGCTGCACAGCCAGTGGTGAGCAGCATCAGACAAACCCCTGCCAGCAGGGTCAGGTGGTACATCAGGGGTTTGTTCTTCGTCATGGCGCAGTCTCCGGGCACGGTTCGAGCAGTCAGGGCTTTGCCGGAGGCTGCTGCGGATAGCTGGGCACTCCCTCCGGTATCTGATACCAGGGTTGCTTGCATTGGGTCCAGATATGCATGGCGGGTTTGATCACCCGGTTGTCCTCCAGGGTGCCCAGTTTGAGCCGGATCAACCCGGGTTGATCCGGGTTGAAATGGTAGATGCGGTTGCCGCAGCCGGTACAGAAATAGCAGTCGATACGGTTGCCCGAATCCGCCGTTTTCGTCCATTTTGCCGGTGCGCCTGCGGTGATGGTGAAATCTTCAGCGCGCAGGGTTCCCACCAGGGAGAAAGCACTTTGGGTATGCTTCTGGCATTGCATGCAATGGCAGGCTGTTTGCGCCAGGAACGGTCCTGTGACCTGGTAGCGAATGGCGCCACAGTTGCAGGAGCCTTGGAGGGGGTATTGGATGTTGTTGTCCATGGTGGTGGTCCTGTTCTGTCTGGAGGGCATAGGGCCTGTTCACACTAATTGATTACGCCTGTTGTGACTAAAAATTCGCCAATCGAGGCGTGAGGAGTGTGGTTTGGTTATTCCAAATGAACGACGAACAACGAAGAGTGGTGGATTTTTAGCCACAACCCGGAGGGCTGGAGCCATTTTTGCCCCCAGCGTTGTTGTCGGTCACTCATTTAGAGTGACTAAACCACGCTCCCTCCGCCTAGCTGGAGGCAAAAATGGCTTCCAGCAGGTGTAATCAATTAGTGTGAACAGGCCCTTATGAATGTGCTTATGCGGTCACCCTGGCGATGGTCCCAAACTTACACCACTAAACTTACACCACTAAACTTACACCACTAAACTTACACCACTAACCCATGGTGGTCCAATCTCCGCCCTCAGGGTTATCTTCTGTGCCATTGCTGTGGCCTTGCAACTGTAGCCCTGCAACTTGCATTTTCGAGCATTGGGACTTTAAATCCTTTAACAGAGTCTGCAAGCCAAAGCATAACAGGGGATAAACATGCCAACCGTTCAGGCAGAAGTGGAGATCAATGCACCGGCGGATGTGGTCTGGTCGGTACTCACTGATTTTGACAATTACAGCGAGTGGCATCCGTCCATCCAGGGGATCGCACTCTACGGCCCCCTCACCGAAAATACCAAGGGCAGCCTCTCCGTGATTTCCAAGCCGGGGGCATCCCCGTCCCAGGTGGGCATGATCCTCACGGAGGTGGAGCCAGGCAAAGCTATGAGCTGGAAGGGCGGTCTGGGGCCGACATGGCTGGCGCTGGGTTTTCACTACCATTATCTGCAACCACTGCCTTCCGGGGCGACTCGACTGGTCCATGGCGAAGCCTTCAGTGGCCTGTTGTTCAAGCTGCTGTGGCCGCTGTTCAAGGGCAAGTTTGACCGCGAGTATGCCGAGGCCAGTTCAGTGCTCAAGCGCCGCTGTGAAGCCATGAACTGAGGTCTGATTCCCCGCCAGGGCGTCGGTGACTGATTTATTGGATTGTTTTTTAGATTTTGGGCACGGGGCGAGGTGGCGTATACTTTCGCCCTTTCGTTGTCAGACAACTATGCGACAGGATTCCCCCCAGGCATGAATTTGAATTATCTGGATTTTGAGCAGCCCATCGCCGAGCTTGAGGCGAAAATCGAAGAGCTTCAGCTGGTCGGCAATGACAATGAGCTGAATATCTCTGAGGAAATCAACAAACTGCGGGAAAAGTCCCGCCGCCTCACCGAAACCATCTATGCCGATCTCACCCCCTGGCAAGTGGTCAAGGTCGCCCGCCATCCCCAGCGACCCTATGCGCTGGACTACATTACCCGCATGTTTGACGAGTTCGACGAACTCCACGGTGACCGTCATTTTGGCGATGACAAGGCCATTGTTGGCGGTATTGCCCGCCTCAACGACAAGCCGGTGATGGTGATCGGTGAGGAGAAAGGCCGCGGTGTTACCGAAAAGGTTTACCGCAACTTTGGTATGCCCAAGCCCGAAGGCTACCGCAAGGCTCTGCGCCTGATGGAAATGGCCGAGCGCTTCAAAATGCCGGTGCTGACCCTGATCGACACCCCCGGGGCCTACCCCGGTATCGATTCCGAGGAGCGCGGTATCAGCGAGTCCATCGCCCGCAACCTGGCGGTGATGTCGCGCCTGCGCACGCCCATTATCTGCACTGTAATCGGGGAGGGCAGCTCCGGTGGCGCCATCGCCATCGGTGTGGGAGACATTCTCAATATGCTCCAGTACGCCACCTACTTTGTGATTTCTCCGGAAGGTTGCGCCAATATCATCTGGAAAACCGTCGAAAAGGCACCCCTCGCAGCGGAGGCCATGGGAGTCACATCAACCAAACTCAAAGAGCTGGGCATTGTCGATGAAACCATCCCCGAACCCCCGGGGGGTGCCCACCGCGATCTCGACGGCATGGTGGCCATTCTCAAGAACAAGCTCAGCGCCCAGGTGGACCAGCTCGCGGCAATCCCCCTCGATGAGTTGCTGGCCAAGCGCTTTGACCGGCTGATGTCCTACGGCAACTGATGTCAGGCACAACAACGTCTAACGAACCATCAGGCAGGGCGACATGGAACCCTTCAGTGCGGATCACCTGTCACCCTGGCTGCCCACCCTTAACGCCGCCCACCATCTGTATGTAGGGTTCAGCGGTGGCCTCGATTCCACTGTATTGCTCCACGCCCTCTGTTCACTGATACCTGGGGAGCGTCTCACTGCCGTTCATGTCAACCACGGTCTTTCACCGGACAGCGATAATTGGCAGGCGTTATGTCGCCAGCGCTGTGAAGCGCTGGGTACGGCTTTTATTGCTGAAAAAGTCCAGGTGACCCGCGATGGTGAAGGTCTTGAGCAGGCTGCCCGGGACCAGCGCTATGGCGTTTTTGCCCGCTTGCTTGGAGAAGGTGATCTGCTGCTTCTCGCCCATCACCGGGATGACCAGGTAGAGACTGTGCTCTATCGTCTGTTGCGGGGTTCCGGCCCTGCTGGGCTTGCGGGTATTCCCGTCAGCCGCCCGCTGGGTGCCGGACAACTGCTGCGGCCCTTGCTGGATGTGAACCGCAGCCAGCTGGAGGCCTATGCCCAAACTAACGGGCTTGAGTGGATTGAAGATGAATCCAATGCCGCCAGTCACTTCGACCGCAATTTCCTCCGCAATGAGGTGCTGCCCCTTATCGCCCGCCGCTGGCCCGATTACCGGCAGCGAATTGTACGCAGCGCAAGCCACTGCCAAAGCGCTGCAACGCTGCTGGAGGAGATTGCTCTGGCAGATATGGAACAAGTTGGCGAGCGCACCGAGCGCTGGGGATGGAGTCTGTCCCTGCCCCGTTTTGCAGAGCTGACAGCCGCGCGCCAGGGCAATCTGTTGCGCGTCTGGATAGGGCAGAAAAACCTGCAGGTGCCAGGCCACAGGATAATCCAGGCGACACTTGACGACCTGGTGCCCGCGCAGGGGGATGCGCAGCCATTGATCGATTGGGGGGTGGGGCAGCTGCGCCGCTATGGCGGCAGAATCTTTTTGCTGCCGGGCAGTGTTGTCGCGACCCCGGTGATGGAGTCCATGCCCTGGGATGGTGCTACCCCTGTTGCTGTACCTGGAGGCTTTACCCTCAGTGGCCAAGCCAGCGCCGATGGCGGTTTGAGACAGGTGGCCGGTGATGTGCTTGAAATCCGGTTTCGCTGTGGCGGCGAGCGTTGCAAACCCGCAGGCAGAAGCGGTTCCGCGCCCCTCAAGAAACTGTTGCAGGAATACCAGCTGGAACCCTGGCTGCGGGACAGGGCGCCCCTGGTGTATATCAATGGTGAGCTGGCTGCAGTGGCTGATCTGTTTGTGTGTGCAGGGTTTGTGGCTGCCGGTCGCGAAAAGGGTTTAGTCCTGCGCTGGGATAAAAGTGCCTGACCCCTGTCATTGTGGAGAGATCAATTTCAGCAGCAGACGGCTTTTCAATTGAGCATAAAGGGGCTTTCTGGTAGTCTGGCTTCCCATCCCCGGAAGGTGGCTGTCGGCAATTTTTTCCCCCTCGGCGCACCCTCTTTCTGGCACTGATTTTCCGAAAGCCAGTATCGAAAGCCAGTAGCATTAGCCAAGTAACAGCCAGCACTTAATAAGGGTCTCAATGACACGTTTTATTTTTATTACCGGTGGTGTTGTTTCTTCCCTCGGGAAAGGTATCGCCTCCGCGTCCCTCGGCGCCGTGCTGGAAGCGCGCGGTCTTAAAGTCACCGCCCTGAAACTCGACCCCTATCTCAACGTGGACCCCGGTACCATGAGCCCCTTTCAGCACGGGGAGGTGTTTGTCACCGAGGACGGTGCCGAGACAGATCTGGACCTGGGCCACTACGAGCGCTTCCTGGGTTCGAAAATGACCAAGGCCAACAACTTCACCAGTGGCCAGGTGTACGAAACCATTTTGCGCCGCGAGCGCCGTGGCGACTATCTGGGGGGCACCGTGCAGGTGATTCCCCATGTAACCGACGAAATCAAGAGCCGTATCTTGCAGGGGGGCAGCGGTGCTGATATTGCCCTGGTGGAAATCGGCGGCACCGTCGGCGACATCGAATCCCAGCCATTCCTCGAAGCCATCCGCCAGCTCAAGATGGAACTGGGTTCAGCCCGCGCCCTGCTGATCCACCTCACCCTGGTGCCCTATATCGCCACCGCCGGTGAAACCAAAACCAAGCCCACCCAGCATTCAGTGAAAGAGTTGCGCTCCATCGGTTTGCAGCCCGATGTGTTGTTGTGTCGCTCCGAAGTGGAAATCGACCTCGGGCAGCGCCGCAAGATTGCCCTGTTTACCAGTGTCGAGGAGCGCGCCGTTGTTCCCCTGATGGATGTGGAAACCATCTATCGCATTCCCCAGCACCTGCACAAATGGGAGCTGGATCAGTTTGTGGTGGAGCGCTTCAATCTGAATTGCCCCCCGGCAGACCTCTCCGCCTGGGAGTGGGTGGCGGAGAACAAACTCCACCCCGAGCGTGAAATCACCATCGCCATGGTGGGCAAGTACATGGAGTTGCTGGATGCCTACAAATCCCTCAATGAATCCCTGGAGCACGCCGGTATTCACACCCGCACCAAGGTAAAAATCCATCACCTCGACTCCGAAGATCTGCAGGCAGACCTGTCCATGCTCAATGGCTGCCACGCCATCCTTGTGCCAGGCGGTTTTGGCGAGCGCGGTGTCGAGGGCAAGATCAGGGCGGTGCGTTATGCCCGTGAAAACAATATTCCCTATCTGGGCATTTGCCTGGGCATGCAGGTGGCCGTCATCGAGTTTGCCCGCAATGTGGTGGGGCTTGCCGATGCCAACAGCACCGAATTCCGCAAGAATACCCCGCACCCGGTGGTGGGGTTGATAACCGAATGGATTGATGAAAGCGGCAATACGGAATACCGCTCCGAGGATTCCGATCTGGGCGGCACCATGCGTCTCGGCGCCCAGGGCGCGACCCTGGTGGCCGGTTCCCGGGCGCGGGAAATTTACGGCAGCGATTCCATCAAGGAGCGCCACCGTCACCGTTTCGAGGTCAACAACCACTACATTGAACAATTCGAGCAGGCCGGCCTGAAGATAGGCGGCTGGTCCGATGTCAATCACCTGGTGGAAACCATTGAAATCCCCGAGCACCCCTGGTTTTTTGCCTGCCAGTTCCACCCGGAGTTCACCTCCACGCCGCGGGATTCACACCCGCTGTTTATCGGATTTGTGAAGGCGGCTCTGGCCTATGCGGATCAATATCCCCAGGGGGTTGTTGCCTAGATGTCTGCGTCCGTCGTGGTGCCGGTTGCCGGCATTGATGTCGCCAACGACCGGCCCTTTGTGCTGTTTGGCGGCATGAATGTGCTGGAATCCCGGGATATCGCCCTGCGCGTGGCTGAGCACTATGTGACCGTCTGCGCCGAACTGGGCATCCCCTATGTGTTCAAGGCCTCCTTTGACAAGGCCAACCGCTCCTCCATCAAATCCTATCGCGGCCCCGGCATGGAACAGGGGCTGCGGATTTTCGAAGAGATCAAGCAAACCTTTGGCGTGCCTCTAATCACCGATGTCCATGAAACCTGGCAGGCGGCCCCTGTGGCGCAAGTGTGTGACATCATCCAGCTGCCAGCCTTCCTGGCGCGCCAGACGGATCTGGTGGCAGCCATGGCGGCCACCGACGCGGTGATCAATATCAAGAAACCCCAGTTTATGAGTCCGTCCCAGGTCGCTCATCTGGTGGAAAAATTCCATGAGTGCGGCAATCGCAAGCTGCTGCTGTGCGAGCGCGGCAGCAGTTTTGGCTACGACAACCTGGTGGTGGACATGCTGGGCTTCAACACCATGAAGCAAGTGAGCGGCGGTCTGCCGGTGATTTTCGATGTCACCCATGCCCTGCAGTTTCGCGATCCGATGGGCGCCGCCTCCGGCGGTCGTCGCGGCCAGGTGGCGGAACTGGGCCGCGCCGGTATGGCCATCGGCTTGGCGGGGCTGTTCCTCGAAGCCCATCCCGATCCGGATAAAGCCCTGTGCGACGGCCCCAGCGCCCTGGCCCTCGACAAATTAAAACCCTTCCTGCAACACATGAAAGCTGTGGACGATCTGGTTAAGAACCTGCCGGCACTCGACACCCATTAAACCCTGGAGAAACCTTGATGACCAAAATTGCAGACATCCGCGCCTGGGAAGTCCTCGATTCCCGCGGCAATCCCACCGTCAATGCCGATGTGATCCTTGCCAGCGGTGAAATTGGCAGCGCCTGTGCACCGTCCGGCGCCTCCACCGGCTCCCGTGAAGCACTGGAGCTGCGGGATGGCGACAAAAGCCGCTACCTTGGCAAGGGTGTATTGACCGCCGTGGGCAATATCAACAGCACCATTCGCAGTCTGCTGGTGGGCAAGGATGTGACCGATCAGCGCCAGCTGGATCGCCTCATGATCGAAGCAGACGGCACCGAAAACAAGGCAAAACTGGGGGCCAATGCCATCCTCGCCGTGTCCCTGGCGGCAGCCAAGGCCGCTGCCCTGGCGCAGAAAATCCCGCTCTATGCCCATATCGCCAATGTCAATGGCACTCCCGGCCAGTACAGCATGCCAGTGCCGATGATGAATATCCTCAATGGCGGTGAGCACGCCGACAACAATGTGGATATTCAGGAGTTTATGGTGCAGCCGGTGGCGGCGCCCACATTCGCCGAAGCCCTGCGCCAGGGTGCGGAAGTTTTCCACCACCTTAAAAAGGAATTGTCTGCACGGGGCCTGAGCACTTCCGTGGGTGACGAAGGTGGTTTCGCCCCCAATCTACCCTCCAACGAGGCAGCTATAGAAATCATTGCCGTGGCGGTTGCCAAAGCCGGTTACAGCCTCGGCAAGGACATTACCCTGGCCCTCGATTGTGCCGCCTCTGAATTTTATAAAAACGGCAAATACGATCTGGCGGGGGAGGGCAAGGTGTTCTCCTCAGCGGAATTTGCCGACTATCTCACCAGCCTGGTGGATCGCTACCCGATTATCTCCGTGGAAGACGGCATGGACGAAAGTGACTGGGATGGCTGGGCCGATCTCACCGCCAAAGTCGGCAACCGCTGCCAGCTGGTGGGTGACGATCTGTTTGTCACCAACACAAGCATTCTGAAACGCGGCATCGACAACAAAATTGCCAACTCCATCCTGATCAAGTTCAACCAGATCGGCTCCCTGTCGGAAACCCTGGATGCCATCCAGATGGCGCAAAAAGCCGGGTATACCGCAGTGATTTCCCACCGCTCGGGAGAGACTGAAGATACCACCATCGCCGACCTGGCGGTGGCCACGGCGGCGGGTCAGATCAAGACCGGCTCATTGTGCCGTTCCGACCGGGTAGCCAAATACAACCGCCTGCTGCGCATCGAAGCGGAGCTGGGGGCCATGGCGCCGTACCGGGGACTTGCAGAGTTCAAGCGCTGATAGTGCCAATCATCACAGCGAGACATAAAAAAACGGGGTGAATATTCACCCCGTTTTTTTATGTGGCAGTAATCTTTTCAGACAGCTGATTACTCTGGCTGTTTTTTCCTGCGGGACAGGGTGGCAGGCTTGTCCGCTTTGCCAAAACTGCCCGGCGCCTTTTCAAACCCGCCCGGCGCCTTGGGGCGATAGGTTTTTTTGGCGGGGGCACCCTCTGCGTTACCACTGTCGGGTTTGCGGCTGTAACTCACCTTGCGGGGCTTCTCTGTAGCTGGAAATTCCTTGGCCGGAGAGTCCTTGCGATAATCCCCGCCTTTACCGCCCGGCTTGCGGCCTGCTGATGGCGCGGGTTCCTGGCCCTTGGCAATGGGGCTCAACAGCGCTGGCTGCTGGCAGATGCGCATACGGCGCATATGCTGCAGCACTTCGTTGGGCATACCCTCAGGCAGGCCAACGGTGCTGAATTCATCATAAATCTCGATGCGGCCAATGTACTGGCTTTCAATATTGCCCTCGTTGGCGATGGCGCCAACGATATCCTTGGGCTGCACGCCGTGCTGGCGGCCTACTTCGATGCGGTAGGTTTGCATGGGGGCATCGTCATGGCTGCGGCGTTTGGCGGGTCGCTCACTGCGGCTTGAATCCCGGTCTCCACGGGGCCTTTCAGGGCGCTCGCTGTATTCGCGCTTTTCCCTTGGCTGTGGGGCAGGGTCCTTGAACTCGGGGTAGAGGGGGCGCTCCTGCTGATGCAGAAAAACCAGTGCTGCAGCGATATCAAGGGGGTCGATTTCCTGCTCGTTGGCAATACTGGCCACCAGGTTCTTGAACTTGTCGAGGGAGCCTTTTTCCAGGGTTTCCAGCAGCTGGGTACGGAACAGCTGGATACGCTGCTGGCTGACCTGCTGGCCTGAGGGCAGCTGCATCTCGGCAATGGGCTGGCGGGTGGATTTTTCGATGGAACCCAGCAGGCGGCGCTCTTTGGGCGTCACGAACAAAATCGCGTTGCCCTCGCGGCCAGCGCGACCGGTGCGACCGATGCGGTGTACGTAGGATTCGTTGTCGTAGGGAATGTCGTAGTTCACCACATGGCTGATGCGCTCCACGTCCAGGCCGCGCGCGGCCACATCGGTGGCCACCACAATATCCAGCTGGCCATTTTTGAGGCGGCCCACGGTGCGCTCCCGCAACTGCTGGCTGAGGTCGCCATTGAGGGCGCTGGCGGCAAAGCCGCGGGCTTCCAGTTTTTCCGCCAGTTCAACAGTGCTGGACTTGGTGCGCACAAAGATCAGCATGCCGTCGAAGGTTTCCACTTCGAGAATGCGGGTCAGTGCGTCCAGCTTCTGGTGGTTGCCCAGCAGCATATAGCGCTGGTTGATGCGCTCCACGGTGCGGGTTTTCGCCTGGATGCGCACTTCCTCGGCATCCCCCAGGTAATTGGCGGCAATGCGCTGGATGGCGGCGGGCATGGTGGCGGAAAACAGTGCGCGCTGGGCGCTGTCGGGGGTTTTTGCCAGAATGGTTTCGACATCGTCGATAAACCCCATGCGCAGCATTTCGTCGGCTTCATCCAGTACCACGGCGCGAATTTCCGCCAGGTTCAGGCTGTCGCGGCGCAGGTGATCCATCACCCGGCCCGGAGTACCCACCACAACTTGTACGCCACGGCGCAATGAGCGCAGCTGGCCGCTCATGTCCTGGCCACCGTAGATGGGCAGCACATGGAAATTGTTCAGCTTGCGGGCATAACTTTGGAACGCCTCCGCCACCTGAATGGCGAGCTCCCGGGTAGGGGTTAGCACCAGCACCTGGGGCGAGTTCTGCTTGGGGTCGAGATTATTGAGCAGCGGCAGGGCAAAGGCCGCCGTCTTGCCGGTACCGGTCTGGGCCACACCCAGCAGGTTCTTTTTGGCGAGCAGCAACGGGATACTTTGTTCCTGAATGGGAGAGGGCTGTTCGTAACCGAGGTCTGCCAGGGCGCTGAGAATGGGCGCAGACAGGCCGAGGTCGGCAAATAGGGGAGAGGACATGATTGTTGGGACCTGCGGGTGGACTCCCGTGGGAGTCGATGGACAAATGGGGGCGAAGTATACGCCCATGGGCGGGTATAAGGAAATTTTTATACCCGCCAGAGCCTTCTGTAAGGCGCCTGTCGGAGCGGGTAGCCGACGCTAGAAAAAATACCCCAGGCTGAGTTGCACAAATCCGTCAGCCTCCACTGCTTTGAGGGGATCGCGGCGATCCACATTGCTTGTGCCCCTGACTTCAAATTCCAGACGGAAAGAGTTGCCAATCCGGCGCGAGGCCTCCACGTAGTAGGTGCCGGAGCCGTTATTGCGATCCCGCAGCAGCACCGCCACCAGTTCGGTGGACTGGAAGTCGTTGAGGGCGAGGCGCAGGCCGATGGCGATGTCGTCGTCGAGCAGGGCGTCCTTGCGCTGGTCGTAGAGGTATTCGCCGATAAATCCCAGGTCCATGGCGGTGCCGCCAATGCCGCCGAAGGTGTATTCGACGCCCGTGGCGGCGGCGCTGAAGCGTTTGCCCTGGCCGTTGCGGGTGATGGCTTCGAGTTTGAGCAGCCAGGATTCGGTGGTGCTTTGCAGATCGAGGCTGGTCTGCTCGATCACGTCGTAGACGGGAATATATTCCCGCTCGCCGTGGCGGTTGAGGCTGTAGCGCTGCTCGTCGAAGCGCGGCTCGCGGCTGGTGCCGGAAAAGTGGGCGAGGCCTATATCCCAGATGCCACGGGTGGCGGACCAGCGTATGGCCGCATCGATGCGCTGGTCTTTGGCGCCGGAGTCGTAGTGCGCCTTGCCGTTATCCACCAGCAGGCCGACGCCAGGGCGGCCATCGCGGCCCGGAAAGGTGCGTTCGCGAAAGCCCGGCAGCAGGAACAGTTCGATATTGCCGAAGGCGGGAATCCAGGTGAAATGGGCCATGGGCTGGCCGAGCAGTTCTTCGGCATTGGGGCTGTCCACCAGATCGATCTGGTTGACGATGTTTACCAAATGCACGGATTCCGTGACGCCCCAGAATACCTGGTCGATACCGGCGCGCAGCTCCCAGCTTTGCTCCACCCGATGCCAGTAGAGTTTGCGAATATCGCCGTGGCTGCGTTGGCTGTCGTTTTCGTCCCAGCGTACAAAGGGGGTAAAGGTGATGCTGTCGCGGTTGGCGAGGGCGTGGTGGAATTCCGGTTCGAACGACAGGGACAGGTTGTCACCGGGCTGGCCGCTGCGCTCGGGGGATGAAAAAAAGTGCTGGTATTGGGCGCTGAGGTTGCCGCGAATATCCACAGCCCATGTATTCTGGAAACTGGCCAGCGCAAGAAAGGGCAATAACAGCGCTGTTTTGAGCGATTTCAAAGCCGGCACTGCTCAGCGAATATTGCGCAGGGCATTGACGTCAAAGTCGCGCTCGCTAAAGCCTACGCGGAATTTATAGCCGCTGTAGGTGAGCAATGTGCGGTTACTGGTCTGGTGGTTGAGCATCTCCAGGTGCATGGGGCGCCAGTATTTGTCGAGAAACTGGCTGTACTCCGTCATGGTCAGGGTTTTCAGCAGGCGCTCGCGGCGGTCGTAATACTCCACCTTGTGGGTGCGGTATTCACTGTTGTCGTACCACATCACCAGGCGGCTGTAACCGGAATGCTCGTAGGCGGGGTACTGCTCCACCACATGACAGGTGAGTTCGCCGCAGGCTTCCTCCCGCAGGTATTTGTAGCTGTATTTTTCCACCTGCTGGTCGCTCAGGTCTTCAAAGGAAAACTCACTGCCCATAAAGGGGGTGGACTTGTTGTTGGAGGCGATGCGCCGCACCCGGTTGGTGGCGGGCAGAAACAGCCACTGGTCGTCCGGCTCCAGGGCCTTGCTGTGGGTCAGGGAGGCGGTGCCGCGCACATCGGCGGGGTTGTCGAATACGGCAATCATCCAGTCCCCTTCGTTGTCCCGCTCCAGGGTGCGAAAGCGCATCTGGCGGCTGCGCTCGCGGCCACGGGCATCCTGCAGATTCATGGTGAGGGTGGCCTCTTCGTCGCCAAAACCGCGATCCCGCAGGTAGGCCTCTTCCGCGACGGCCTTGCCACGGGCCTCGGCTGACAGGGATGTATCCATCGGGTCGAGCGGTGTCTGTGCCTGGGCCAGGGGCAACAGAAAAAAGGCGGCGGCGAAAACGGCAATTCGGGGAAATAACATGACAACTCCTGGTGTTTTCAATCAATCCGGGATGGCAGTACGGCAAATTGTTGTTACGAACTCAGGGCGTGCCCCGGCGCACTGTCCGGTTCACAATCCACAACCTGCTCGGGTACAAATTCCTCGCCAAAGGGTTTGAATATCATCAACAGTACCGGCAGCAGGAACAGGTCGGCGATCAGGGCGGTAAAAATGGTCGCCGCCAGCAGTATGCCGAAGCTGGCAAATACAGTGGTGTCGGACAGCAAAAACACCAGGAAAGCCACCACCAGAATAATCGAGGTAATAATCAGCGCCTGCCCCACACCCCGCACACTGGCGGCCATGGCTTCGGCGTAATTGCCGCAGCGGCGGAATTCGGTGCGAAACCGCGCCAGCACATGGATGGTGTCATCCACGGCGATGCCGATGGCGATGGTGGCGAGCAGCAAGCGGTAATAATCAAGGGGAATATCCATCCAGCCCATCACGCCGAGAGTGAGTATCACCGGGGCCAGGTTGGGGATCATGGCGATGGCGGCGAGCTTGATGGAGCGAAATACAATGGCAATGATCAGGAAGATCATCACAAAAGCCAGGCCGTAGCCAGTGAGCTGGCTGTCGGCAATATATTCCGCCAGCTGCACCCACAGCAGGCCAATACCGGTGGGGTTGATGGTCACCAGCTCATCGCTGTTGGGTTCAGCCACGGCATTGAGGCGAGCCAGCAGATCCCGCAGATTGCTGGCATCGGTCATTTCCACCCGCAATTTCAGCGGTGTACTGGAATAATCGCTGTCCATGAACTTGGCCAGCTCCTTGCCGCCGGACATTTCGTACATCAGCAGGTACTGGGCGATCAGGTCCTGATCGGTGGGCAGGGTGTAGAACGCCGGGTCGCCGCCGTTGAAGGCCTGGTTGAGGTCCTTGAGAATATCGACGATGGAATAGCTTTTCTTCACCAGTGGCTCGCGGTCTGCGGCCAGTTGCAGCTGTTCCAGCCGCGCCAGCACTTGCGGGTCCTTGGCGCCGTCCGCTTTGCCGGTATCGAAGGTGTACACCACGCTGAGAATGCCCCCCATGATCTCTTCGATATAGGTGGTGTGCTGGCGCCATTCGATCTTTTCCTTGAACTCGGTGAGAAAGTTGAAATCCACTTTCAGCCGCGCCACACCGCTCAGGGATACGGCAAAAATGGCTGCGCTGATCACCAGCACCAGGGTGCGATGCGCAAGATTGAAGGCGATCACTTTTTCCAGCAGGCGCGTTAATACAGGATTGCCCAATGCCCTGGCGGCTGTTGGCGGTGCAGCCTGGTTGCGGCCCAGAGCGAGGATGGCCAGCAGCAGGGTGGCCATAAACACAAAAGTGAACATCACACCCACGGCGGAATAGATCGCCAGCTGGGATATGGATTTGAGCTCTGACGAGGCCATGGCAAAAAAGGCCGAGGCGGTGGTGAGGGCCGCCAGCAGGCAGGGGGTGCCTACCTTGAGCAGAGTGTGGCCGATGGCGGCGCGGCGCTCCATGCCGAGGGAGCGGGCGAACTGGAATTCCGACAGCAGATGCACCGACTGGGCCACGCCGATGGCGGTAAGGAGGGTGGGGATCATCAAAAACAGCAGGCCGATTTTCCAGTTCATCAGCACGATAAAGGCGGTGGTCATCAGCAGGCTGGACAGCACCACCAACAGCGGCCCAACCAGGCCGATCAGACGGATATTGAAGAAAAACATCGATACCACAGCCACCAGGGCAAAGGTGAGAAGGGGAAAGAGGGAAGTTTCCCGCATCAGGGTTTCGTTGTAGATGGCGTTGAGGGGCACATCGCCAGACATAAAGAACTCAATATCGGCATATTCGGGCCGGGCGAGAATCTCAGCCAGAACGTGGTAGCTCACCTGGGGGTAGAAGTTGTCAAGGCCGTCGCCGCCCTCCGGGTCCCAGCGCAGATCCTCCTCGCTGTCGGTGCTGGTGCGGGACATCTCGATAATAATGGCGCCGTGGGTGGCATCGCGGTTAATTACGCTGTCCAGGTAAATGGGTTTGCTGAGGGCCAGCGTGCGGATATCGAGCAACTCCTCCTGGGTGGCGGGGAAGTTGTACATGAGCTCGGTGATCTGGATAAAGTCGTCTTCGGCGGCGATAAATTCCACATTGGTCAGGCTCACCACCCGATCCACAAAGGGCACTTCTGCTTCCAGGTCCTGGGTCAGCTCGTTGATGCGGGCCATGATGTCGTGGTCGAAGGGGCCGTGTTCCCGATCCGGCACCCGGTAGAGGATGTAGCTGACCTCGTCGGAGCCAAAGCGCTCCATGTAATCCATGTAATCCTGATAGGTTTCGTCGTCGGGCTGAAAATAGCTTTCAAAGCTGTTGTCGGGCATCACCCTGGCGGATAGCCAGGTGCCAGTGCCCAGCACGGCCAGCGACAGGGCCAGCACCAGCCAGCGCAGGTCGTACACCTTCAGTGCAAAGCGACCAAAGAATGCGGAGAGGCTGTCAATACGGTTTTGTGGTGTTTTCAAGGCGTGGCTCCGTCTGTTTTTATTGTTGCTTGGGGATAATGCCAGAAAGGACCAGAGCCGTCACATGGTTAAGACGGTTGTCTTTACCCGGATGCCAGATTCAGGTCTACGGATAGGGTAGATCACCTGCTCACCCATTCTCTGCCTGGGAGCCAATACCCCGGCAGTTTCCGGGCGGGTTAGCTGAAGAGGGTGCTGTAGCGCTCGCGCAGGATGTTCTTCTGCACCTTGCCCATGGTGTTGCGCGGCAGGTCATCCACCAGTATCACCCGTTTCGGATTCTTGAAGTTGGCCAGTTGCGCCTTGGTGACAACAGTAATGGCCTGTTCGGTGAGGCTGGATTTGCCCATATCCGTGGCCACCACCACCGCTACCACCGCCTCGCCAAAGTCCGGGTGGGGCACGCCGATCACGGCGGATTCCAGCACGCCGGGAATATCGTCGATCACCATTTCCACTTCCTTGGGATACACATTCAGTCCACCGCAGATCACCATATCCTTGGCGCGGCCTACGATGCTGTAGTAGCCGTCGGCGTCGAGCATGGCTTTGTCGCCGGTATTGAAAAAACCATCGGCAGTGAAATCCTCGGCGGTTTTCTCCGGCATGCGCCAGTAGCCCTTGAACACATTGGGGCCTTTGACTTGCAGGTTGCCCACGTCACCACGGGGTACTACCTCGCCGTTGTCATCGACAATGCGGGCGCTGACATCGGGCAGTGGCAAACCCACGGTGCCTGCGCGGCGTTCACCGTGCAGCGGATTGGAGGTGTTCATGCCGGTTTCGGTCATGCCATAGCGTTCGAGGATGCGGTGGCCGCTGCTCTGCTCGAAGGCGTTGAAGGTTTCTGCCAGCAGGGGTGCGGAGCCAGAGATAAACAGCCGCATATTCGTGCACAGGTCACGATTGAATGTGTCAGTGCCCAGCAGGCGGGTGTAGTAGGTCGGCACACCCATCATCACGGTTGAACGGGGCAGTTCTGCCAGCACAGAGTCGAGGCTGAAGCCACTCAGCCAGCGCATGGAGGCGCCGCTCATCAGCACGCAGCTGATAGCCACAAACAAACCGTGTACATGGAAAATGGGCAGGGCGTGGAGCAACACATCATCGCCGGTAAAGCCCCACACATCCACCAGGGTTTCGGCATTGCTGGCCAGGTTGCCGTGGCTGAGCATGATGCCTTTGGGGCGGCCAGTGGTGCCGGAGGAGTAGAGCAGGGCGGCGGTATCGTCCGCTTGTGATTCCACACAGCCAAAGCTGGCGGGAGTGTTTGCCACAGCCTTGATCAGGGAGCCTTCCCCATCAGCATCAAGGGTCAATACGATGACTTTTTCGCCATCGGCAGTTAATTCCCCCATCAACGATTCTGCCTCCGGGGCGCAAACCACCAGACCGGGTTGCGCATCACCCAGGAAAAACGCTAGTTCGCTGGGGGAGTAGGCGGTATTGAGCGAGTGGAATACCAGCCCCGCCCGCAGGCAGCCGAGGTACAGCCACAGCATCTCCACGGATTTTTCTACCTGCACAGTCACCCGGTCACCGGGCTTGAGACCCAGCGCAGTCAGGCACGCGGCAAAACGCGCGGATTCACTGTCGGCCTGGGCGTAGCTCCAGGTGTTCCCCTCCGGAGTGGTCAGCAGGGTTTTGCCCATATCCGCCGGAAAATGACGGCTGAAGCAGGCGTAGAGATTGGCATTTTGGTTAGGCATGTTGGTAATCCTGTAAGGCGGGGAGAGGCCAGTGCTCAGGGGCTGTTGGCAGGCACGCAATGAGTGGGGGTTGTCATGGGGCTATCAAACAGTGGATTCGCCGCCCAGGTCATTGAGCATGGTCAGCAGCAGATTGCGCTCCTGGTCGCTGTAGCGGGACAGTGACGTATCGACAACCTGCAGGATGGTCCTGAACGATTCCCCGCTGACTTTTTTGCCCAGGGGGGTGAGGCTCAATGTGGCGCGTCTTTTATCGCCATCGGATTCGTTGCGCACAACCAGTCGGGCGCTGACCAGCCGGTTGATCTCGGCGGTAATCAGGCTGCGGCCAACTTCATAAATTTCCGCCAGCTGGGCAGGGTGGACAGATCCGTGGTCGATCATGGTGAGCATCGAGGCGCCCCTCGGGCCCAGAGAGTATTGTCGGTTGATGGGCTCCATAATGGCCAGCATGCGCCGCGCTGTGGCGCCCACGGTGTGGAGCAGATACGCCGTGTATTCAGGGGTGACGGATTTGCGGTTTTTGCGAGCGCTAACCATTTGATAAGGCCTCAGGTCTGGCAATATGCCCAGATTGAATGGCGCCCGGCGCGCTCGTTCAAGGGGTGTTGCGAAATTCTACAACATTATTGTCATCGGCTGTCAGGCCTCCCTGGCTGTCAGATTTCCGCCAATGGTTAATTCCGGCGCCGCAATTCAGAGGGTGAATGGCCAGCCTGTTGCTTGATAAAGCGACTGAAATAGCAGACATCGTCAAATCCCAGGCTGTAGGCAATATCCGATATGCTGCGACTGGAATAGCGCAAGTGCCTGGTTGCTTCCAGCACGATCCTGTCATGGATCAGTGACACAGCCTTGCGTCCCGTCATGGCATGGCAGGCGCGCAACAGGGTTTTGGGTGTGACGCAAAGCATCTCGGCATATTGGCCAATTTTCAGATGGCGGGTGAAATGCGCCTCAATCAATACGCGAAATTCGATGACGATATTGCTGTTGGTAATGGCCTCCGAGCGTGAGACTGTTTCTTTTGACGGCGCTACAGGTTGGCGTTTGAGCGACCCCATCAGTATCACCAGCGCTGTGCCGGCAATGGCCGGATCGCCGCCCTTGCCCAGATGTCGCGCCAGGGAGGCAAGTTCAGAGCCTGTCTGCAAGCGCAAAAGACGATTTTCAGTTCCCGTTGAATGGGGGAGGATGCGCGCAGTGTAATAGGTGCGCCAGAAACTCGAGGTGCGATCCTGATTGCCGGGCAATACATCCAGCACCCGGGTGCGGAACACAATCTCATCGATGCAGATAAGGACAGCGCTGGCGCCGGGTGCAAGGCTGAGATGGCAAGTGGTTGCCGGTGGCACACAGAGAATATTGCCCGCCTCAAGGGGGGAGTCGCTGCGTTCCATGATGGCTTTGCCACCGCCGTTGTCGATAAATAAAAAATGCCAGTCACTGGTGGATGTCAATGACCGCTCCACCGGGCCAGCGTTGAGGCGTTCGATACTGATTTTGTCACAGGTCGCAGGCCGGGTTTGAGGCCGGTGACATTCCCTGTGAACGGTGTGAGTTGCTTCCCTCATTGATTTCACCTGTGGTCCCTGTGGGCTCGGACCCATTGTCTGTCATTATTATGAGTAACGGCTCAGGGATACTTTAGGGCAACCTGCCGCCACAGTAAAGTTCAAAATATGAAGTTATTTTCGGGTGGCGTTGCGACGCTGGGGTTGTTGTCGCGCCGGGGCGGGAAGGTTGCTGTTCGATATGGCAGTGTTGGCGTTAAATAACAATATAAACAATTATTTATAGTTATTTTGTGTGTTTTTTGTCCAGTCTTTTCTGGCGGCTTTGGGCCTTGTTTGCACGATGCTGGTCCGGGTAATAAGACTTTTATGTCCAAAATATACAAATAATGAACCAATTTTGTCATTTTGAAACCGGCTCCACCGGTATAGATTGGCCCCGCTAACAACGGAGGTCAATGCCATGATTATAAAGCCGATGATTATAAAGAAAGCCCTGTACACCGCAGTCCTGTCCGCCCTCAGCCTGTCAGCCGCAATGCCCGCCATCGCGCAAAGCACTGCTCGCAGCACTGGCGTTACGACCATTGAGGAAATTATCGTCACAGCCCGCAAGCGGGAGGAGGGATTGCAGAGCGTGCCTATCGCTGTGACAGTCATCGATACCGATGCCCTGCGGGAAAAATCCATTGAAAACCCCTACGACCTGACCATCCATGTGCCCGGTCTGGTGGTGCGTCAGGGGGGTGCCACCCGTGGCAACGTGGATTACTTTATCCGCGGCCAGGGCGCCACTTTCGGCTCGTCATCCGGTGTGGTGACCTACTTCAATGAAGTGCCCCTCAAGTCCCAGGGTTATGTGGGCAACAACTTCCAGTTCTATGACATGGCCAATGTCCAGGTGCTGAAAGGCCCGCAGGGTACACTGTTTGGTCGCAGCAGTACGGGCGGCGCGGTGGTTTTCTCCCCCATTAAACCCACCGATGAGCTGGGTGGCTACCTGGATCTGAAAACCGGCAACCTGGGTACCATGGAAACCTCGGCTGCCCTCAATGTCCCGCTGTGGGAGGACAAACTGTCCGTGCGCGCTGCCTTTAATATTCAGCGCCGCGATGGCTTTACCGAAAGCCAGAGCACAGGCCAGGACCTGGATGAACGCAGCCGTGAATCCTACCGTCTGGGGATTAATTTCAAGCCCACTGAGTGGCTCGAAAACTACACCCTGCTGCAAATCAATAACGTCGATGAGTCGTCGACCGGTGCAGTCCTGACCGACTGGAATCCCAACTTTCCCTTGCTGCGCACGGACTTGACCATCCAGCCCCTGGGCGGATTTACACCGCAGGCGATAGGAGTATTTTTTGCCCAGCCGTTTGTGACGGGCGCGGATACGGTTCAACAACTGTGCTACGGCACCGCCTTTGCGGGGGGTATGAGTTTCGGCGAAATCCCCGGTTGTTTGTCGACACGCACCCAGCGCCTGGTGGATTTGCGCAATGACCTGTCATCCGAGGTGGCGCGGGTGCAGGGCGGTGGTTCAATCCGTAAAAATCTCACTGCCCGCGAAAACAACCAGCAGGGCCGCAACGAGCAGATCATCAATATCACCACCCTGGATATTGGCGATGCGGGCTTCCTGGGCGATGTCTCGTTCAAGAATATTCTCGGTGTAAACCGTTATCGCAAGTCAAATCTGGTGCGTGAATTTGGCGCAACCCGCTATTCCCACGGCGTAGTGTTCAACAATAACGATCTGGTGGGTTTTCCCCAGCAACCGCAAGTGAACAGCCGCTACGAAAAATCCGACTTCTCCGACGATGTCACCACCGAATTCCAGGTGCTGGGGGATATCGATGGCAAGCACAACTGGATGCTGGGCTACTTCCGCGAGAAAACCCAAAGCGACTATGCGCCGCCGTTTATTTTCATGTCCTTCAACAATGCGTTCACAATACCGCTGGATAACACCACCTTCCTGTATCCCAACACGGCAAAAAGTGAAGGCAGCCAGACCGGCTATTTTGGCCAGTTCACTGCGGATCTTTCCGATGTGCTGCTTGAAGGCCTCAGCCTTACCGGCGGTTTGCGCCTGACAGAAAGTGAGTCAGAGCAAAAAAATGCACTGGTAATTCCCGGCATCAATGGTCTCACAGTGGGCAATTTCACCAACAGTACGAAGTTTGAAGAAGACGCGAAAAGCTGGACCATCAGCCTCGATTACCAGATCAATGGGGATACTCTTGTCTACCTGGCCCATCGTCGCGGCTTCAAACCTGGCGGCATCAATGGCACATCCGCTTCGGCCAATGTTCCCGGTTTCAGGAATACCTATGATCCGGAAATTCTCGATGATGTTGAGTTCGGCCTGAAGGCAGACTGGTCGCTGATGGATATGCCTGCCCGCACCAACGTCTCGGTCTATAAAAGCTTCCAGGATGATGTGCAGCGCAGCGAAGTGGTGCCCAGCGGTACCGGCGGTGTGTTCACCCAGATCAACAATATCGCCGAAGCAGAAATTACCGGTCTGGAGCTGGAGCAGCAACTGATTGTCAACGAGTACGTCCAGCTGATGCTGAACTATGCCTATACCGATGCCGAGTACAAAACCTGGCCGGGGTTTACCCGCAATATCAATGGTCAGCTGATCGCCAATATCGAAAATCCGTTTATTGGTGTGCCTGAGCACCAGGCTACCCTTGGTGCCCGTTTTGTCTTGCCCGTTGATGACTCACTGGGGCAGATGTCGATTTATGCAGAATACTACCTGCAGAGCAGTATGTGGCTTGATGACCAGGCGGTTGCCCTGTTCCCCCACAAACCCGGTTGCCAGAAATCCTGGGACAACCTGAATCTGCGTTTTGACTGGTCGGGTGTGATGGGCACCCCGGTGGATCTGGGCCTGTTTGTGCGCAACGCCATGGATGACGAATGGATGGTGGGCGCCAACAATATCATCACCGCTCTCGGCTTTTTCACCACCACCTATAACGAACCGAGAACCTATGGTTTGCAACTGCGCTACCGTTTTGGTGCGGATGCTCAGTAAAGAGTGTTTACTTTCTGCCCAAGGGCTACCATGATGATTCGTGTTGGCCCAACCCTTTTAAAATCATAAACAGTATGCGTTGTCAGGCCACCAACGATCACCGGCTATAACAGTGCAAATATCGATCCCGTAGTGAACAGCCCTGAACCCGTAATGATCGGGATTTTCTGGGGCTGATTAGCGCCTGATTATTTTCATGTCACGATTATTTTTTTACACGGAGATAATCAGGCGTATTTTTTTCCGCCTTGGCGGCAACTGACTTTTTCACTGTAGAAGCATCAGGAGTAGCATTATGAAAACCCAAACATGGCGCAGGGGATTACTGGCTTTGCTACTGTCTTCCTCGCTTGTCAATGCTGGCGAAAAAGCCGGCATGGAACTGAAAGGTCCACTTGAAGGCCCCGCTTTTCTGGGCGGCAGCCCCGTTGCTGAGATGTTGGCCCAACAGGGTTATGTTGAAGAAGAATTTACCCTGTCGGGCACGGCAACTTCCTATGCCATTGACGGTGATTTCCCCAGGGATGGCAGTGCGAGTGCAACTGAATCGGCTACTGCGGCCTACGCCACACGCTTGCTGGTACGCCGCCCTGCGGATGCAGACAAATTCAATGGCACCGTGGTGGTTGAATGGTTGAATGTGTCTGCGGGCACCGATGGCTCCCCGGTGTACAGCTACACACATCGCCAGCTGCTGCGCGACGGGTATGCCTGGGTGGGTGTGTCGGCGCAGAAAGTGGGCATTGATGGCATGGAAGGTATGCCCGCTTTTATGCCTCCCCTGAAAAAAGCCAATCCTGAGCGCTATGGTCAGTTGGTTCATCCCGGTGATGCGTTTTCGTTTGATATTTTTTCCCAGGCGGGCCGGGTTGTTCGCGGTGAGGGTGATGTTGCCATACCCGACCTGAAGCCCACCCATGTAATTGCAGTGGGTGAATCCCAGTCAGCCTTTCATATGGTCACCTATGTCAACGCCGTTGATCCCCTTGCGAAAGTTTATGATGCTGCGCTGATTCAGGCGCGCGGTGGTTCCAGTGCACCGCTTGATGGTGTGCGCAGGGATCGCGCCAGCCCGGAATTTTTCAGCAATCCCGTACTGATCCGCGAGGATGTACGTATTCCTGTGCTGACAGTACAAAGCGAAACCGACGTACTGCAATTGATGTCGGTGATCGCCCGTCAGGATGACACCGATATGATCCGCCTGTGGGAGATTGCCGGTGCAGCCCATGCCGACACCTATTTGCTGGTTGCGGCGGCACAGGATCACCCCGGCATCGCCCCGGAAAAACTCGCGGAGCTCACTGCCCCCAGCGCCAATGTGATGGGTATGCAGCTGGGCAAGCCGGTCAATGCCGGACTGCAGCAACATTACATAATGCAGTCCGCCGTGGTGGAGCTCGACAAATGGGTGCGTGATGGCATACCGCCACCGGTAGCGGAGCGCCTCGCACTGACCGCTGACGGCAAAGGCTTTGAGCTGGATGAGAACGGCAATGTGCGCGACGGTATCCGCAGCCCCTGGGTGGATGTGCCAACCGCTGTGCTGTCGGGTCTGGCCCAGGAAGGCCCAGGATTTGCGCGTCTGTTCGGCTCAACACAGCCCTTTGATGCCGACAAGCTCAAAGCGCTTTATCCCGGTGGCAAGGCGGAGTATATGGAGCAATTCAGCAAGGCTCTCGACAGCGCCATCAGCGCCGGATTTATCCTGCCCAGCGACAGGGCAGAAATCCTGGCGGTAGCTGCGGCAGCGTTCAAATAATGATTGAGGATAGGTATCTTGAGAATAGGCACCTTGTGGATAGGCTCCTTGAATAAAGCATATTCCCTGGGTGCCATACTGGCTCTCCTGTTGGTTGTATCAGGGCTTGCCGCGCCCTCAACACTGGCCGCAGGGGATGCTGATACGCCTCTAACTCGCCTGAAAGTCCTCTCCAGCCCGCCTCACCTGGTCAGCGCTGGTAATCTGCTGTTGGCGCTGCATGTGCCTGAGGCTATTGCAGCCGGGGATATTCGCATCAGTCTTAACGACAAGGATATTTCCGGGTTGTTCAGGGCTGACAAGCAAACACGGCGCCTGGTGGGTCTGGTGACGGATTTGAAACCTGGCGAAAACCTGCTCAAGGCGCAGCACCGATCAGGCGAATTTGAAGATGAATTGACCGTCACCAACCACCCCGTTACCGGGCCGATTATTTCCGGCCCCCACAGCAGCCCCTTTGTGTGCCAGACGGCCGAGTTCAAACTACCTGATGGCACGACCCTGGGGCCAGCTCTCGACCAGGATTGTTCCATCGCGCCCCGCGTCGATTATGTCTATCTGGCCAAAGGTGGCGATAAACTTGCGCCCCTGGCCGATCCTTCATCACTGCCCGCAGATGTGGCGGTGATTACCACCACTGCGGGCACCACCCTGCCCTTTGTGGTGCGGGTGGAGACACGCACCATCAATCGCGGCATTTACCAGGCAGCGGTGCTGCACAATCCCACGCTTGAATCTGAACCGTCGCCTTTCACTCCACCGAAAGGCTGGAACAAACGCCTGATCGCTGTGCACGGCTTTGGCTGTGTCAGCGGCTGGCACCGCCAGGGCAATGCCCAGGGCGGGGATATTTTTGATGTGACCCGCCTGGGGGAGGGCTATGCCCTGTTCACCAACACCCTCAATCACCCCACCAACAACTGCAACCCGGTGCTCGCGGGCGAAACCACCCTGATGAGCAAGGAACACGTTATCGAAACCCTGGGGGAGCCGGACTTTACCATCAGCCTCGGCAGCTCCGGTGGTGCCTACACCAGTCTGCAAATTGCTGACGCCCTGCCGGGCCTCTTTGATGGCGTGCTGATCGGCAGCACCTTCCCTGATGCCCTGTCCATCGCCCTGTCGGGCCTGGATGCCCATTTGCTCAGCAACTATTTTCTCAAGGGCAACAGCGGCAAATTTACCGAGGCGCAGATGGTGGCGGTGTCGGGCTACAAGAATGCCCGCGCCTGGTACGACATGGCCATGCAGTCAGGCCGCACCGACCCGGTGCCCGGGCGTGCGGACCCCATTCCCCCCAGTCCAATTCTCACTGGCTACCGACCTGCGGTGTGGCATGAAGGCGTGCCCGAAGCGCTGCGCTATCACCCCGACAGCAACCCCAAAGGGGCCAGGCCCACGGTCTTTGATGCTGCAAGCAATATCTACGGAGTTGACGAAACCACTGGCTTTGCCAAATCGCCTTTTGACAATGTGGGAGTGCAATACGGGCTACAGGCCCTCAATGCCGGGGCCATCAGCCCGCAACAGTTTATTGACCTCAACGCAAAGATCGGCGGCTTTGATACGGATGCCAATCCCCAAGCGGCCCGTTCAGAAGCGGAGACAGCGGTATTGGCCCGCACCTATCGCAGCGGGATTACCCTCAGCGGCGGTGGCGGCCTGGCGCAGATTCCCGTTTTCGATCTCAGCCATCTGTACGATGAAGACCAGCTGTACCACTACCAGTGGTTTCACTTTGCCGTGCGCGAACGCATGCAAAACCACAACGGCCACACCGATAACCATGTGATGTGGCGCGGCGGTGGTGCGGTGGGTGAGATGGCACAAATGGGCGGCACCCCGTCAGAGCCCTTCAAGGCCCTGAAAAAAACCATCGACGAGCAAAGCTGGGACACCTTTATCCAGTGGGTTTCCCGGTATAAGGCGGATAAAGCCCCGGATGCGCAGTTGGCCAAGGTTATCCGCCACAAACCGGCGGCGGCGCGGGATGGCTGCTTTACCTGGTCCACGACACCGGAATTTATCCCCGAGCAGCAAACCTGGAGCAGCAAACCCGATACCGCCTGCAACAAGCAATGGCCCTCCTGGTCCTTTGCCCGCAAGGAGGCGGGTGGTCCGCTGGATGCCAATATTCTCAAATGCCAGCTCAAGTCCCCGGCCCGCGCTGACTACCGGGTGAGTTTCACGAAGGAGCAATGGCAGCGACTGCAAGCAACATTCCCAAGCGGGGTATGCGACTGGTCCAAACCCGGTGTTGGGCAGCAGCGGGTAGTGCCCTGGTTGTCCCATCAGGGTTTCCAAGGTGCTGTGAAATAATCAGCGAAAATGGATAACAGCCCTGTGGCAAGAGTCGGCCAACAGGAGACTGTTGGCAAAGGCTGTTGGCAAAGGGCTTGCCTGATTGGCGCAGGGGCTGCAATACTCCCGCCCCCGGTTGTGCTGGCCGGACCACGACGCTCAATTCCCCACCCCTTCAAGGCCAGATATGCACCCAAACGGAAATCTCTACGGCGACCTGTCGCGCTATTACGACCAGTTCTGTGCTGAAGTGGATTACCGCCAGCAGTGCGACTTTGCGCAGCGGGCTTTCCAGTGTTTTGCCACTTCTGGCGGGAGCGATTACCTTGATCTTGCCTGTGGCACCGGCCAGCACCTGCTGCATATGCAGCAACTCGGCTTTGTCGCAACAGGGCTTGATAACAGTGCAGAGATGCTGCAACAGGCGGCAGAGAGGTGCCCCTCGGCACAGTTGCTGCTGTGTGATATGGCCGCATTAGATCCGGTGTCGGCATTCGACCTGATTACCTGCTTTCTCTATTCCATACACTACAGTCACCCCACCGCTGCACTGGCGCAAACCCTGCAGCGTGCCTGGCAAGCCCTGAAGCCGGGGGGCGTGTTTATCTTTAATGCAGTGGATGCGCGGGGTATTCGCAATGACAACGGCATTATCACCCGGCTGGCAGATGGCGACGGCGAACTCAGTTTTCAGTCCGGCTGGTATTACCGGGGCGAGGGTGATGTGCTGGACTTGAGACTTGCCATCACACGGGAATCCGGTGCCGATACCCGGCGCTGGCATGACCACCACCGCATGACGGCGGTGACCCTGCCAGTGCTGGAGAAAATGCTGCAGGAGACAGGTTTTGATGTCACCCTTCTGGAACACGATTACACTGTCATGAGCCCCTGGGATGGGCACAGCTATAACGCTATCCTTGTAGCTGTGAAACCACTTCCGTGATTGGTGCCTGATCAGCAAACAGGGGGACTATTTGTTCCATGGTGGGCGGCTTGGGCAGAGTCTTTCGCAACCAGCCGGAAAACCGTATTGCCTCCCGCATCGAGATTCAGGGCAATCTGGAGCGCAGGGATATCAGCGCCTGGCAGGCTTTTCTGTCGATCCTGCACAATGCCTTTGTGGAAGCCTACGAAGACCGTTTTGAAGGGGATGGCTCAAGCGTGCCAGAGTGAAACTGGCCCAGGCATGGTGCTGGAAAAATACCCGGGCAACATCAATCGTTGGCTGCTAGCGCCACCCCCCCAATTCCTTCCAGCGATTGACGATCAGGCAAAACAGCTCTGCGGTGCGCTCGGCGTCGTAGGCGGCACTGTGGGCGTCGCGGTTGTTGAAGGGTATTCCCGCCGCAGCGCAGGCCCGGGCAAGTACAGTCTGACCGAAGGCGAGACCCGCCAGGGTGGCGGTGTCAAAGCAGGAAAAGGGGTGGAAGGGGTTGCGCTTGATGCCTGCGCGCTCGCTGGCGGCGTTGACAAAACCCAGGTCGAAATGGGCGTTGTGGGCGACGATCACGGCGCGGGTGCAGTCGTTGTCCCGCACACATTCACGCACTTTGAGGAAAACGTTGTGAAGGGCTTCCTTTTCCGGCAGGGCGTTGCGGTTGGGATCGCTGGGATCGATGCCGGTAAAATCGAGGGCGGCCTGATCGATGCGCATATCAGGGTGGGGGATTACTGCAGCGGCGATGGTTTCGCGGCGCACCAGGATGCCGTTTTCATCCATATCGAGGGTGACGGCGGCAATTTCCAGCAGGGCGTGCTCCTTGCAGTCAAAACCGCCGGTTTCCACATCGATCACCACTGGCAAAAAGCCGCGAAAGCGGTTGCCCAGGGTGGAAAGGCCGACCAGTTGGTCGGTGAAGGACATTTCAGTCATGGCTTACCTGCCAGTTGCCAGTTGCGAGTTGCCAGTTGAGCGTATCGCCTGCCATCAACGGTACCATTGCCTCTACCCCCAGCGCTACGGTGGCGGGCAGTTGCCAGGGCTTGCGCACCAGGGTAATGGTGTCGCCGTTGCGGGGCAGGGCGTAAAAGTCGGCGCCGTAAAAGCTGGCAAAGCCTTCGAGTTTGTGGAGGGCGTTTTCACGGTCAAAAAACTCTGCATACAATTCAATGGCGGCGTGGTTGCTGTAACACCCGGCGCAGCCGCAGGCGTTTTCCTTGCGACTTTGACTGTGGGGTGCCGAATCGGTGCCGAGGAAAAAGCGTGGGTTGCCGCTGGTGGCCGCTTTGATCAGCGCCTCCTGGTGAATATTGCGCTTGAGAATGGGCAGGCAGTAAAAGTGCGGCCTGATACCCCCCACCAGCATATGGTTGCGGTTGAACAGCAAATGCTGGGGAGTGATGGTGGCGGCGACATTTTCCCGCGATTCCGCCACAAACTGCGCGCCTTCCTTCGTGGTGATATGTTCCAGCACCACCTTGAGGGCCGGGAAGTCATTGACGATGCGCTTCAGGTGGCGGTCGATAAACACCGCCTCCCGGTCAAAAATGTCGATCTCATTGTCCGTCACTTCGCCGTGCAGCAGCAGCGGCAGGCCGACCTTTTCCATGGTGGCCAGCACCCCGTTGATCCTGTTGAGATCGGTCACGCCCGCATCGGAATTGGTGGTAGCACCCGCCGGGTAGTATTTGGCGGCGAAAACAATACCGCTGTTCTTTGCGGCGATAATTTCTTCAGGTGCAGTATTGTCGGTGAGGTACAGCACCATCAGGGGCTGCCAGTTGCTGTGCGCAGGTCGGCTGCGGAGGATGCGCTCGCGATAGGCACTGGCCTGGACTGTGGTGGTGACAGCAGGCGCCAGGTTGGGCATCACAATGCCACGGCCAAAATAGCGGGCGGCGTCGGGTACGGTGCTTGCCAGGGCCTCGCCATCGCGCAGATGGAGATGCCAGTCGTCGGGGCGGGTAATCGTCAGGGTTTGCATGGCGGGCCGGGCTGGTTGATCAGGGGCTGCATCCTACCGGAAAGTGCCAGGGCTTTACAGTCCGGGGTGTCCGGGCTGGGCTATCCAATCTGGGCTATCCAATCCGGGCAAATGGGGCTGTGTTTAGCAGTCCCTGCGCTGGTGGTGTCGTGAAGATGAATCAGGTCAGGATTGTCGAGGTAGGGCTCGATTCCACTGATTTCTCAGTATGAATATCAAGTCTGACCCCTTGCATCGCAGCCCTGTCCTCCACCCTTGCCAGCGAGCGCTTCAGCCTGGGCTATGCCGGCTCCGTGGACAAAGCCGAAAGCTACAGGGATGGCAACGGTGACAGGGTACTGGACACCCTCTATAAATTGGAAAATCACGCACTGACCCTCGGGGTCAACGCCGACAAGCAGGAACTGATTGTCAAGCTTTCCCGCCAGCAAATCCCCTGTCAGGGTTTTGTAAACCAGTATATGGATATGGTGGATAACTCCAGCAATGCCATCAATATCAATTATTTGCGTGATTTTTCCTGGGGTTGTCTGGATAACCGCGTCACCTGGCAGGATGTCGACCAATTCGAGGCGGTGCCAGGCTGCGGGCGCTCATTTAATATTGGGGTGAATTACGGGTTTTAATAAATCGAGTCTGACCCTCTAATACCGACCCTCTAATACCGACCCTCTAATACCGACCCTCTAATACCGAGATTGGCTTCAAAAGCCGTCTTTCCATTGGCGAATGGCAGCGAAGACCGCCACCCTGTCGCTGCCAATGTCGGCCAAACGGCTTTTGGCAGCAGTTGCTACGCTGGGAATATGGCAGCGCAGGAAGGGGTTTGTGGCCAGTTCAAGATCAATGTGTGACGGCACCGTGGGCAGGTTTTGGGCGCGCAGGGCTGTCGCATCCGCAAGTCGCAGGCGCAACGCCTGGTTGTCGGGTTCCACGGCCATGGCAAAGCGCAGGTTGGCGAGGGTATATTCGTGGGCACAGTAGACCAGGGTATTGCCTGGCAGTGCCGCGAGCCTGTCCAGTGAGCTGCTCATCTGATCAGGAGTGCCCTCAAACAATCTGCCACAACCCCCCGCAAACAGCGTGTCGCCACAGAACACTACGGGATCAGGCCCCATGGTGCAGTTAAAGTAAGCGATATGATCCAGGGTATGCCCGGGGACTGCGATAACATCAAAAATCAGGCCCGATACTGCACATTGCTGACCATCCCGCAGCGGTCTGTTCACCTGGGGAATATTGGGTGAATCCGGGCCGTACACCGGTGCACCATAGGCGGCGACGAGGGCGTCGACACCGCCGATATGATCAGCGTGGTGGTGGGTAACAAGTATGGCACTGAGTGTGAGATCGAGGGTTGCCAGGGCTTCTGCTACCACCGTAGCATCGCCGGGATCCACCACTATGGCGTGCCTGGATGTCTCGTCAGCAATAAGCCAGAGGTAGTTGTCCTTGAATGCAGGGAGTGTGTGTATGGTGTAGGCCATGGCTGTCCCGTGTTGTTTCAATTGCCTGGATGGACCATCATAAAGCCGTGGCGGGTTCAAGTCACGGTGGTTCATGGAGGCGAAATGGTGTTGAAAAAAGTATTTTCCCGCATCCGGGCACTGGTGGAACCCCCGGCTCCACCGGATCTGGCTGCGTCCCTTTCCCAGTGGTATCGCACCCCTGCAGGTGAATCCCTGCTGTCCATGGAGCGGGAGCTGTCCATTCAGTCACTGCACATGCATGCCGGTTTTCGCGCCATGTTACTCGGCGTCACGGATCACCTTGAATTCCTGGGCGATGGTCCCCAGCTTCACAAGTTTTCTGTCACCAACCTGCCTGGCGCCGATTGCGCCGCAGTCAGTGACTTTGATGCCCTGCCAATCCCCTCAAACCTGATTGACGTGGTGCTTATGCACCATGTGCTGGATTATTGTCCTTTACCCCATGAATCCCTCAAGGAGGCTGCGAGGGTAGTGGCTCCCGCCGGGCACTTGGTTATTTTTGGTTATAACCCCGTCAGCTGGATGGGCCTGATGAAGTGGCCATTGCGCCTGATCTCCCATAACCGGCTCTGGCACTGTCGCATGCTTACCCGCTGGCGAGTGGTGGACTGGTTGAAACTGCTGGGTTTTCAGGTTGAGGTGGTGCGTTATGGCGCTTTTGCACCACCTTTGCAGTCGCGACGGTTGCTGCGGGGGCTGAACCGCGCCGAAGGTTTTTGCCGCAAGGCTGGTTTCCCTTTCGGCGCCTACTATATGATTGTCGCCCGCAAACAGGTGTTGAGGCCCATCGTCGGTCACCAGCCCGCCTGGTTGGCCCGCGCCATCAAGCCCGTGCAAATGGCTGAAGCAGAGCAGTCGCTGCAAAAAAGACGTTCCGATAGTGAACAAATTCAAGGTGTCAGCATTGAAAAGAATAGAAATTTTTACCGATGGCGCTTGCCGCGGCAATCCCGGCCCCGGGGGCTGGGGGGCGCTGTTGCGCTTCGGCGACAAGGAAAAAACCCTCTACGGGGGTGAACCCCAAACCACCAATAACCGCATGGAACTGACTGCCGCCATTGAGGCCCTGGCGCTGCTTAAAGAGCCCTGTGAAGTGGTGCTGACGACGGATTCCCAGTACGTGCGACAGGGTATTACCGAGTGGCTGGCGGGCTGGAAGCGCAAGGGCTGGCGCACCGCGTCCAGGCAGCCTGTTAAAAATGTGGATTTGTGGCAGGCGCTGGACGCCCAGGCCAGTCGCCATACCATAGACTGGCGTTGGGTCAAGGGCCACAGTGGCCACCGCGAAAACGATATTGCTGACCGCCTTGCCAACCGCGGCATCGACGAACTGGAGTTGTCATGAGACAGATTGTGCTGGATACGGAAACCACGGGTATTGAAGTCAGCCAGGATCACCGCATTATTGAAATCGGTGCCGTTGAGTTGCTCAACCGGCGTCTCACTGGCCGCCACTTCCACCGCTACATCAATCCCCAGCGGGAAGTGGATGAAGGTGCCTTCCAGGTCCATGGCCTGAGCAATGAATTCCTCGCCGACAAACCGCTTTTTGCCCAGATTGCCGATGAATTCCTCGAGTTCGTCAAGGGCGCCCAACTGGTGATACACAACGCTCCCTTTGATGTGGGCTTTCTCAACCATGAGCTTGCCAAGTTGGGTAGCCGCCACGGCCGGGTTGAGGATCATTGTTCAGTGATTGATACCCTGGCCATGGCCAGGCGTTTGCACCCTGGACAAAAGAACAATCTCGATGCTCTCTGTAAACGCTACTTTGTAGACAACTCCCAGCGCGATCTCCACGGCGGTCTGCTGGATGCTGAAATACTTGCCGATGTCTATCTGGCCATGACCGGCGGCCAGGTTGACCTGGGGTTGAAGGGGCAAAATGATAACAGTGCCACAGCCAATGCGGCGGGCATCCGGCGCTTGTCACCGGATCGGCCGGTGTTGCCAGTCATTCGCGCAGCAGACCTGGAGCTTAGGGATCACCAAGCATTTCTGGACAGGATCAACAAGCAATCAGAGGGAAAATGTCTGTGGTCTGTGCTGGATCAGGGGCTATAGCAGGAAGGCCACACAGAGTCCCCCAACCAGGCAAAGCACCACGGTGTAAGGCAGCGCCATCACCACCATGCGACCGTAAGAGAGACGGATAAGCGGTGCCAGGGCCGAGGTCAGCAGGAAGAGAAACGCTGCCTGGCCATTGGGTGTGGCGACACTGGGGAGATTGGTGCCGGTATTGATAGCCACAGCCAGTGTTTCAAAGTGCTCGCGGCTGATCTGCCCGGCATCAAAAACGGCCTTGACTTCGTTGATGTACACCGTGGCCACAAACACGTTATCGCTGATGGCGGACAGCAGGCCATTGGCGGAAAAAAACATCACCGGCTGTATGTGCTCGTTAAGGGTCAGTACCCAGGTGACCACCGGGGTGAACAGGTGCTGATCGTGAATCACCGATACCACGGCAAAAAACACCACCAGCAATGCCGTAAAGGGCAGGGATTCCTCAAACGTCCTGCCGATCTGGTGCTCCTCGATCACGCCGTTGAAAGCGGTCAGGAGGATAATCACCATCAGTCCCACAAGCCCCACAGCGGCGATATGAAACGCCAGCCCGAGCACCAGAATAACAGCGGTGATCGCCTGTACTGTCAGTGCTACCTTGGTGCGCAGGCTGCGCTTTTCTGCTTCGGCCTGACTGTATTCAGTCAATACCTGGCGCACCGCCGGGGGCAGTTTTTCTCCGTAGCCAAACCACCCGGTGCTTTCCAGCACAATGCAGGTGACTATGCCAAAAAACAGCACAGGCATGGTTACCGGTGCCATGACTATGAAAAAGTGACCAAATACCCAGCCAGCCTTCTCGGCAATCAACAGGTTCTGGGGTTCACCCACCAGTGTGGTGACTCCCCCCAGGGCTGTACCCACCACGCCGTGCATGATCAGGCTGCGCAAAAAACCCCGGAAACGGTCAAGATCGTCCCGGTGCAGGTCTATGACCTCGCTGTCGTTGCCGTGATCGTGCTCTATATGCTGGATTTTCTTGCCAGAGGCCACCTTGTGGTAGACAGAGTAGAAACCCACGCCCACGCTGATCAGGACAGCGGTTACAGTCAGTGCGTCGAGAAAGGCGGAGAGCAGGGCGCCCAGCAGGGAAAAAAAAAGGGAAAGCAAGACTTTAGAGCGCACGCTGATAAGAATTTTGGTGAAGGTAAAAAGCAGCAGGTCGCGCATGAAATAGATGCCGGCAACCATAAACATCAGCAGCAGTATTACCTCGAAATTGGCAACAGTTTCATGGTATACGCTATCAGTACTGGTGAGGCCCAGGGCTATGGCTTCAAGAGCCAGCAGGCCGCCCGGTTGCAGCGGGTAACATTTGAGTGCCATGGCAAGGGTAAAAATAAATTCAACGATCAAAGCCCAGCCAGTAATATATTCACCTGCTACCGCCACCAGCAGCACATTGAGGAGCAGAAACCCGATGATGGACAGCTTGTACCAGACAGGTGAATTGCCCAAAAAATTTCTGGAAAGGGCATGAAACACCGGGTTTTGCATAGGGAATGGCTCCAGAAGTCTGATGTGTCGGGCTTTTGCCCGGATCGGCCAAGCTGTCAAATGCCAAGCTGTCAAATGATGGTAAGCTTGGTCTGGCGGAGGGTTCGTCAACGGTATCTTGGCGTTGGGTCAGATTCAAGCTTCCGGGAAAAAAATAAATGAATGAAGGAGAAGGGCGAGGAATGTCAGGAATATCGTTGGATATTGTCACCATTTTGCATGTGGAAGTGGAGTCGCTGGTTGAGGAGATCGCCGGAATTCTCTTCAATGAACCCCTGGAGAGGCAGCCACTGGACAGCAAACTTCAGGAGTTGCGGGGTATCTGCCGCCTGCTTGAACTTCCTTCTGCAGTAAGTCTGCTGGACGAACTCAGCAAAACGGTTGGCACTATCCTCAACAAGGGCGGCAACCCCCTCGCCCAGCAGCCTGAACTCTCTGTCGTTCTGGATATTTTTCCCCACTTTTTCAAAGTGTTGACAAAGGTACGCAAGCATATTCCTTTCATATTTATGCCTGAGCTGGCGATCTTGCGGCGCTTGCAGGGGTTGCCGCCACTGTATGAATTCCAACTGCTGCACAACCATCAATGGCCGGAATCATCACGTTTCCACGGCGTCACGGTGCTCAGTGCAGACGCCATGGCTGCCGTCAAAAAACTCAAGCAGCTGTACCAGATGGGTTTGCTCGATATCCTTCGGGGCAGCAATCAGCGCAAGGGGGCCGAGGTGGTTGCCAAAGTGGCTGGCAGGCTGAAGCTCATTTTTGCTTCTGAAGCAGAGCGGCATTACTGGTCCCTGGTGGAGTGTGTGGCACGGGCGATGGAGCGCGGCAGCCTTGATTTTAACCCGGTGCGCCTGCGCCTGCTGGCAGCGGTCGAGCGCCAGCTGAAAAGTCTGCTCGATGGACCTGGTCAGAAGTCTGCCTACCCGTTGGGGCTGTGGCGGGCATTTGCCATTCTGCTGGCCATGGTCAGCGACAAGGATACGGCTGCCCTGTCTGTCTGCAAGTGGGTAGGTGCACCAGAATTCGACTATACGGACGGGGATATCAGTCACGCCAGAGCCATTATTTTTGAAGGAGAAACGGAGAACCTTGAGCCTTTTATGGCGGAGGTTGGTGCCAGTCTTGGCAACCTTCATTCCCTGCTAGAGCTGATGGATTCAAAAGGGCATCTCGTTGAAGATGAAGCCGCAGCCTTTGCCGACCATGTCAATGACCTGGCGAATCAATGCAGCCGCCACGGGCTGGTCAAGGCTTCCTCCCGTTTCCATGGCCACCACCTGGATATTCTCCAGGGGCAGGGGGACTGGCAGGAAAATTCCCTGCTGCTGAAAGACATAGCCCACAGTATTCTCTACATTGAATGTCTTATGCTCCATGTGCGGGAGCAGGGATATGCCATTCAGGGGTTGCTGCAAAAGCTCGATATTCGCGAGGTGGACACTGTTATTGAGGGAAAACTGGTTGATTCCAGTATCAGCGCTGTATGGGGTGAATGTTTGCGCAAGCTTGTCACCGTCAAAGAGTTGATTGACGATATCGCGATGGAAAAGTCCGGCGACGAAGTGGCTGATGTGCTGGCCCGGGAGTTTGACGAAATCTGTGGTGCTGCGGTGATTGTTGACGACATACAGGTGAGGGATATTGCCGCTCGCTGCCGGGATTTTGTGCGCAGTCACCTGTTCGCCAGCGAGGGGGGCAAGCGTGAAGTGAAACTGTCTTCATTTGCCGATGCGGTGGTGGCCCTCGAATACTATTTCCAGAACAGCAGGAACGGCGAAAAAAGTGACTTTGTGCTGGCAATAGCCGATGAATACCTGGCTGAGCTGGAGGTCTGAATTCCTTGAATCATCCCGATGATGCCTTCGAAATAGGCGAAGTCCGCGACTTTGACCGGCTGGCTGGCAATATCATAGTCACTTCCGGCAAGCTCCTGGTGATTCCCGCCCAGGGTACACCGCTCTACTGGTCCCACCAGCAGCTGCCCTGGACCCTTGAGGATAACCATGCTGTTCACCACCTCGGCGTATACAATGGTGAGCGCTGTTTTTCCCTGGATATTCCCGAAACCCAGTGGGGGCAGTACGAGGCAGACCTGATCGTGCAAAAAACCAGCCTCAGGGAGTATCTTGGCAAGATTCCCGACGGCCTGTTCCGGTTGCTGGGGCGCGCCCTGCAGATCAATGAATGGTACCGAAGCCACCGCTACTGCGGTTGCTGTGGTGCCCAGACTGCCATGCTGCCGGGAGAGCGCGCCTTGGCCTGCGGGGTTTGCGGGCAGTCCTTTTATCCCCGTCTCTCCCCCTGCGTGATGATGCTGATTACCCATGGGGATCACTGTCTTTTGGCCAGGAACAAGGAGTGGACGCGACCTTTCTTCAGCGCGCTGGCGGGGTTTGTTGAACCCGGCGAATCCGCCGAACAGGCTGTGCGCCGCGAGGTGATGGAAGAGGTCGGGCTTGAAGTGGGCCCCCTGCATTATTTTACTTCCCAGCCCTGGCCTTTCCCTGGCCAGTTGATGATCGGTTATTTTGCCGATTATGCCGGTGGGGAAATCCGCATTGACGATGTGGAAATTGCCGAAGCCCGCTGGTTTCACTACCGGGATCTGCCGCAAATCCCTGGTGAATTTGCCCTCTCCGGTCAGTTGATCCGGGCATTTGTCGAGCGCTGCACCGCGCTTTATGGCCCCTGAAAGGCGTAACTATGTCCGCCTGCTGTCACTGTTCTATCAATAGAGGTAATACCGTTGGAATTTATTGCTGATTACGGCCTGTTTCTCGCCAAAACCATTACTTTTGTTATTGCCTTCGCGGTTGTGGCGCTGATTATTGTTGGGCTGGGCGCGCGGGGTAAAAAAGCGGGCAAGGGGCATCTTGAGGTGAAATCCCTCAATGAGCAGTTCGACACTATGCGCAATGCACTGGCGGACAGCCTGCTGCAAGGGGGCGAGAAAAAAGCGGCAGTGAAGGCGCGCCACAAGGCGGAAAAGTTGCGTAGCAAAGAGCAAAAGGCGCATCCCCCGCAACGGATTTTTGTACTCAATTTTCACGGTGATATGCGCGCTTCTGCCAACAGTTCACTGCGGGAAGAAGTCACCGCTGTACTGGCCCAGGCCAACGCCAGCGACGAAGTGGTGGTGAAGCTCGAAAGCGGCGGCGGCATGGTGCACAGCTATGGGCTGGCAGCAAGCCAGCTGGATCGCATCCGCAAGCACGGTATTCCACTCACGGTCTGTGTCGACAAGGTGGCGGCCAGTGGCGGTTATATGATGGCCTGTGTTGCCGACAAGATTCTTGCTGCGCCCTTCGCATTTGTCGGCTCCATCGGCGTTGTTGCCCAGTTGCCCAATTTTCACCGCCTGCTGAAAAAACACGACGTTGATTACGAGGTGCTCACCGCCGGCGAGTACAAGCGCACGCTTACCCTCTTTGGTGAAAATACCGAAAAAGGCCGCGAGAAATTCTGCGAGGACTTGCAGGAAACCCATGATCTGTTCAAGGATTTTGTCCACCAACACCGCCCGACAGTGGATATCAACACCGTTGCCACTGGAGAAGTATGGCTCGGCACCCGCGCCCATGAGCTGGGGCTGGTGGATGAAGTTATCACCAGCGATGAATACATTACTTCACAATTGGTGGATAAACGGGTATTTGAAATCAGCTATGTGTTGAAAAAATCCCTGCCCGAGAAAGTGGGGTTGGCGGCAGAGGAAAGTATCGACAGCCTTTTTATGCGCTGGTTGCGGCGTCTTTCCAGCCCCGATCATCAGGCCTGAACCCCATAAAAACCCCGCATTGCGGGGTTTTTTATGGGGTTTCGGTCATTGATGAACGCTATCCGGGCTATCGTTTTCTGAAGAGTGGCTCGGGATTGTCCGCAGCCGCCTGATAGCTCACGGTAAAGGCATCAAGTGAAGCCAGTGCTGCTTCCAGATCAGTGCCTTCGCGCAAATCAAAGGCGTCGAATCCGCAGCGCTTGAGGAAAAACAGCTGGTCCTGGATCACGTAGCCCACAGCGCGCAGTTCACCCTGGTAGCCAAAACGCTCCCGCAGCAGACGGGCGGTTGAAAAACCCCGGCCATCCATAAAGGTGGGAAAGTTAACGGCAATCAGCGGCGCCTTAACTAGTTCTGCGGCGACGGATTCCACTTCCTCTTCGCTGTCGATCCAGGGGGCCAGTGTCTGGCCGTCAACTGCTGAATCTTTCAATTCGAGCCATTTCGCCACGGGCACCATCAACTTGGCCGCCGGCAGTTCACCGGCGAAATCAGCGGCAATCAGCTGCCACTCGTTAGCGACGATAGCATTGCCCTTAATGAGCTTTGGCATAGACGCGCTCCTTGAACAGATCCACGCCAATGCGCTGGAAGGTATCGATAAACTGTTCGTCCCCCCGGCGCTGTTCGACAAATACCTGGAGGATCTTGTCGATTACATCCACCACTTCATCCTGGTAGAAGGACGGTCCCAGCACGGTGCCCAGCCGGGAGTCGCGGTCGGAACTGCCGCCCAGCTGGATCTGGTAAAACTCCTCGCCCTTTTTGTCGACGCCGAGAATGCCGATATTGCCCACATGGTGGTGGCCGCAGGCGTTCATGCAACCAGAGATATTGAGGGTCAGGTCACCCAGGTCGTAGAGGTAATCCAGATCGTCAAAGCGGCGCTGGATGGCTTCCGCCACGGGGATGGACTTGGCATTGGCGAGGGAGCAAAAATCCCCGCCGGGGCAGCAGATCAGGTCGGTGAGGGTGCCGATATTGGGGGTGGCAAAACCCAGGGCTTTGGCTTCTTCCCAGAGTTCGAACAGGCAGCCCTTTTCCACATCTCCCAGTACCAGGTTCTGGCTGTGGGTGGAGCGCACTTCACCGAAGGAGTATTTGTCGGCGAGGTCGGCGATGGCGTCGAGCTGGTCGGCGGTGACATCCCCGGGGGCGACGCCGGTGGGCTTGAGGGACAGAGTGACTGCTGCATAGCCCGGCACGCTGTGTTCCCTGACATTGCGTTGCAGCCATTTTGAAAACGCCACGCTCTCGCTGGCACGCTGCGCCACGGTTTTATCAGCGTCAGTGGCATCCACGACCTTATAAGGCGGGCGAGTGAAAAATCGCTTGTTGCGCTCCACTTCTGCCTGGGTCAGGGTGGTGGGGTTGCCCTTGAGATGCTGCCACTCTTCGTCAACCTTTTTGGCAAACACCTCGGCAGTCCAGGCCTTGACGATAATCTTGATGCGGGCCTTGAACTTGTTATCGCGGCGGCCATAGCGGTTGTAGACCCGCAAAATCGCTTCCAGGTAGGTAAGCAGATGCTGCCAGGGCAGGAATTCGCAGATGATGCTGCCGACAACGGGGGTGCGCCCCAGTCCACCGCCCACATACACACAAAAGCCGATTTCACCGTCAGTATTTTTGACGATCTGCAGGCCGATATCGTGTACCTGGATGGCGGCGCGATCCTGATCAGAGCCGCTCACGGCGATCTTGAACTTACGCGGCAAAAAGGCAAATTCCGGGTGGAAGGTGGACCACTGGCGGATGATTTCACACCAGGGGCGGGGATCTTCGATCTCATCCGGGGCGATCCCGGCGAACTCGTCGGAGGTCACGTTGCGGATGCAGTTGCCGCTGGTCTGGATGGCGTGCATGTCCACTTCCGCGAGTTCGGCGAGAATGTCGGGCACTTCTTCCAGGTTGGGCCAGTTGAGCTGGATATTCTGGCGGGTGGTGAAGTGGGCGTAACCCTTGTCGTAGGTGCGGGCAATATGGCCCAGTTTGCGCACCTGGCGGGATGACAGCATGCCGTAGGGCACGGCAATGCGCAGCATGGGCGCCAGGCGCTGAATATACAGGCCGTTCTGCAGGCGCAGAGGGAGAAATTCCTGGTCGGTAATTTCTCCCTCCAGGAAGCGCCGGGTCTGATCCCGGAACTGCTCAACCCGTTGCTGGATGAGCTGGTGATCTATGGTGTCGTACTGATACATGGGATTCCGGAGCTGTCTGTGTCTCATTGGGGGCGTAATCATACACAGATGGCCGCGCCCTGTCAGGTGGCGGCAAGCATAGGGGCAGCGCCTGTGGAGAGGAAAAACATTTTTCCACTAAGACTTATTTATCGAGAGAATAAGCACGGTTGGCAGACGTGAAGGGGGACATTGGCAGAAAGCGCTGTTAAAATGCCCACCGATTTCATTCCAGACCCAGACAGCAGTATCAGGAGAGTCCTATGAGCAACGCAGACCACAACCACGAAGCCGATGATTCAAAGGTGGATGCCATTGCCGCCGTAGTCCTGTTCACCATTGTGATTGGAACTGTCATCTTCTGGCTGAGCAGTATGTAAGTGGTGCAGAACAATGCAAAAAGGCGGCCCCGGGCCGCCTTTTTGCATTTTGATCAATGGGTTTGCCAATCACATACCGGCATTGCGCAGCACGATTTTCACCACTATCACCACTGTAGCTATAAACGCCACGGTAAAAATCAGGCCAGCCAGCGCGTAGACCTTGATGCTGCCATGCTTGAAGTCCCGCTCCCGATTCTTGTTACTCTGCACCCCCAGCGCTCCCGCCAAAGTGCTTTTCAGGATATCCATAAAGCCGAGTTTTGGAGGGTGTTTGTCTTGATCGCGATTGTCGTCGTTCATGGTAGATCCTTTTTAAGTCGGACGTCGGACGTCTGAAGTCTGACGCAAAAGCAGTTCGAACCTCTGAACCATCTTGGCGTCCGACGTCAAGCGTCAGACCCCAAGCAGTTAGTACCCCAACACCGGGCTCAGCCATCGCTCCAGTGTGTCCAGTGTAATACCCTTGCGTTCCGCCAGGGATTCCACCTGATCCCGCTGGACCTTGCCCACATTGAAGTAACAGGCTTCAGGGTGTGAGAAATACAGGCCGCTGACGGCGGCGGCAGGCAGCATGGCAAAGCTTTCGGTGAGGGATATGCCAGCATTTTCCTCGGCATCCAGCAGTGAGAACAGGGTGGTTTTCTCGGTGTGATCCGGGCAGGCCGGGTAGCCTGGGGCGGGGCGAATGCCCTGGTACTTTTCCTTGATCAGCTGCTCATTGCTGAGTTCTTCATCGGCTGCATAGCCCCAGAATTCCTTGCGCACACGCTGGTGCAGCCGCTCTGCGAGGGCTTCCGCAAGCCGATCCGCCAGGGCCTTGACCATGATGCTGTTGTAGTCGTCATTGTTGTCCTGGTACTGGCGCGCCAGCTCCTCGGCGCCGATGCCGGTGGTTACAGCAAAGGCCCCCACATAGTCAGGGATTCCCGAATCCCGTGGCGCGACAAAGTCCGCCAGGGAGTGCATGACATCGCTGGCGCCGGGTTTGATGGTTTGCTGGCGCAACTGGTGCAGCACAGCCATGGGCTGATCGCGCTTTTCATCGGGGTATACGGCGATATCGTCAGCACCGATACGATTGGCGGGCCACAGGCCAAACACTGCCCTCCCGGTGAGGTGCTTCTCCGCGATCAGCTTGTCCAGCATGGCCTGGGCATCGGCAAACAGGGAGCGTGCAACTTCACCAACCTTGTTGTCTGACAGAATGGCCGGGTATTTGCCCGCCAGGTCCCAGGTGATAAAGAAAGGTGTCCAGTCGATATAGTCCACCAGCTCTTCAAGGGGGTAGTTATCGATCACCGTCACGCCGGTTGTGCGCGGCACGGGCGGTTGGTAGCTGGCCCAGTCCCACTGGAATCCGGCGGCAATAGCCTCCTCGTAGGGCAGCGTGGTGCCGCGGGGCGCGCGATTGGCGTTGCGCACCCTGACTTTTTCGTACTCTTCCTTGACCTCGGCGATGAGCTTGCCGCGATGTTCCAGACTGATCAAACGGCTGGCCACACCCACAGCGCGGGATGCATCCGGCACATAAATCGCCTGGCCACGCCGGTATTTTGGCTCGATCTTCACCGCTGTGTGGGCCTTGGAAGTGGTGGCGCCGCCAATCATCAGGGGCAGATCCATGCCCAGGCGTTCCATTTCCGCCGCCACATGCACCATCTCATCGAGAGAAGGAGTAATCAGGCCGGACAGGCCAATGATATCCACGTTCTGCTCCACGGCGGTTTGCAGGATCTTGTCGGCGGGCACCATCACGCCGAGGTCGATCACCTCGTAGTTGTTGCATTGCAGTACCACGCCGACAATATTCTTGCCGATATCGTGTACGTCACCCTTCACCGTGGCCATCAGGATGCGGCCATTGGCCTGGGCGCCCGCCTGTTTTCCCGCCTCGATAAAGGGTTGCAGATAGGCCACCGCCTGTTTCATGACGCGGGCGGACTTGACTACTTGAGGCAGGAACATCTTGCCCGCGCCGAACAGGTCGCCCACCACGTTCATGCCGTCCATCAACGGGCCTTCGATCACATCGAGGGGCTTGTCCGCCAGCAGGCGCGCCGCTTCGGTGTCCTCTTCGATAAAGGCGTTGATGCCTTTTACCAGGGAGTGCTCGAGGCGTTTGTGGGGTGCCCAGCTGCGCCATTCCAGATCCTGCTTGCTCTCCTTCTGGCCGTCGCTGCGGTATTTTTCCGCCAGGGCCAGCAGGTTCTCCGTGGCGTTCGTTCCCTGTGCGGGAGTGCGATTGAGGATCACATCTTCGACGGCATCGCGCAGTTCAGCAGGCAGGTCGTCGTACACCGCCAGTTGCCCGGCGTTGACGATGCCCATGGTCAATCCCGCGCGGATGGCGTGGTAGAGGAATACCGAGTGAATCGCCTCGCGCACCGTGTTATTGCCGCGGAACGAGAACGACACATTGCTGATGCCGCCGGAGATCAGGGCGCCGGGCAAGTTGGCCCGTATCCAGGCGCAGGCCTCGATAAAGTCCACCGCGTAGTTGTTGTGCTCCTCGATGCCAGTGGCCACAGCAAAGACGTTGGGGTCGAAAATAATATCGTTGGGGTTGAATCCCACCTGGTGGACGAGAATGTCGTAGCAGCGCTGGCAGATGGTTTTGCGGCGCTCCAGGTTATCCGCCTGGCCGTCCTCGTCAAACGCCATCACCACCACGGCGGCTCCGTAGCGTTTGCACAGGCGCGCCTGGTGGATAAAGGATTCTTCACCCTCCTTGAGGCTGATGGAATTCACCACCGGCTTGCCTTGGATGCACTTCAGCCCGGCCTCGATCACATGCCATTTGGAGGAATCCACCATGATGGGAATGCGGGAAATATCCGGCTCCGAGGCCACCAGCTTGAGGAAGGTAGTCATGGCCTCCACCGCATCCAGCATGCCTTCGTCCATGTTGATGTCGATAATCTGGGCGCCGTTGTCCACCTGCTCACGTGCCACATCGAGGGCGGTGGCATAATCCCCTTCCATCACCAGTTTTTTAAAGCGCGCAGAGCCAGTGACATTGCAGCGCTCACCCACGTTCACAAACAAAGAGTCGCTAGTGATATTGAATGGCTCCAGCCCGGACAGGCGGCAGGCGGGTTCCGGTGCGGGAATAACCCGTGGAGCCAGGTCCGCTACAGCCTCGGCGATGGCGCGGATATGGTCGGGGGTGGTGCCGCAGCAGCCGCCGACAATATTGACGAAACCGCTTTCGGCGAACTCGCGGATAATGGCAGCAGTCTGGCGCGGGGTTTCGTCGTACTCGCCAAAGGCGTTAGGCAGGCCCGCATTGGGATGTACGCTCACCAGGGTATCGGCGATGCGTGACAGCTCCTCCACATGGGGGCGCAACTGCTTGCCCCCCAGGGCGCAGTTAAGGCCGATGGAGAACAGGTCGCCGTGGCGCAGGGAGTTCCAGAAAGCCTCGGGAACCTGGCCCGACAGGGTCCTGCCGCTGGCGTCGGTAATGGTGCCGGACACCATTACCGGCAGGCGCACGCCGGTTTTGGCAAACGTGTTTTCCACCGCGAACAGCGCCGCCTTGGCGTTGAGGGTATCGAACACCGTCTCGATCAGAATCAGGTCCACATCCCCTTCGATCAGGGCTTCCAGCGCCACTTCATAGTCTTCGCAAAGGGCATCGAAAGTGATATTGCGGGCGGCGGGATCGTTCACCTCGGGCGAAATGGAGCAGGTGCGGCTGGTGGGCCCCAGCACCCCGGCCACCCAGCGCGGGCGGTCAGGTGTCAGTGCTGCCATGGCATCGGCGGCCTGCCGGGCAATGCGTGCGCCCGCCAGGTTCAATTCCCGCACCAGGCCCTGGGTGCCGTAATCGAGTTGGGATACGGCGGTGGAATTGAAGGTGTTGGTCTCGATAATATCCGCGCCCGCTTGCAGGTAGGCGCTATAGATTTCACCAATGATATCCGGCTGGCTCAGCACCAGCAGGTCATTGTTACCCTTCAGATCCTGACCCCAGTCAGCAAACCGCGCACCGCGAAAATCCGCCTCGCCCAGCTTGCGATTCTGGATCATCGTGCCCATGGCGCCATCCATCACCAGAATTCGCTGTTTTGCGGCGCGGTGGAGTAGGGCAATGCGATGCTGGCGGTTGTGTTCTATCGGGTTCAATGGTTTTGCCTTGCAGGTGGGTGTTGGGATTGCGTTAAAAAGGTGCACATTCTAGCAGACGCTGGCGGTCCTTGCTGGCACGGGCTGTTATTCTCGCGAAAGGCTCTGGGTGTGTATTGAGGGGTTGGCGGCTAGCTGCTAGAATACACGACTAAATTAGTCAGGTATAACCCATGTCCGAGCAGCAGCCGATTTGCAATATCGAAATTACCGAGAGCGCCCAGCAGTATCTTGGCGAGCTTCTCGCCAAGCAGGACTGTGACGGCATTGGCATCCGCATCTTTGTATCCGACCCCGGTACCTCCAAGGCGGAAACCTGTATTTCCTACTGCCGCCCCGGCGATGAAAAGGAAGAAGATGAAATCCTTGAACTCAATGGTTTCAAGGCTCACCTCGAAAAGCGCAGCCTGCCCTTTCTCGAAGATGCCAAGGTGGATTATGCCGACAACCGCTTTGGCGGCCAGCTCACCATTCGCGCCCCCAACTCCCGCCTGCCCAAGGTCAGCGACGACAGCCCGGTGGAAGACAAGATCAACTATGTGCTGCAAACCGAGGTAAATCCCGGCCTCGCCGCCCACGGTGGCAACGTCTCCCTGGTGGAAGTCAATGATGGCGTTGCCATTCTGGAATTTGGCGGCGGCTGCCAAGGCTGCGGCATGGTGGACCTGACCCTCAAGGAAGGTGTGGAAAAAAACCTGATGGAAAAAATTCCCGAACTCAAGGCCGTGCGCGATGTGACTGACCACACCGACACCACCAATGCCTATATGTAAAAAAGACCATCCCATATAAAAAAAGCCCACATTGGTGGGCTTTTTTTATGGCTTGAGAAACAGCGTTTGTCAGCTGTTTCTCCCCGGCAGCACATCCTTGATCTTGTCCCGCAAGCCGCGCAGGGCAATTTCTGTGGTGGGCCAGTCGATACAGGCGTCGGTGACGGAAACACCGTATTTGAGATCGTCAAGATTGGCGGGGATCTTCTGGTTGCCAGCGTTGATGTTACTTTCAATCATGGCGCCGCAGATGGATTTATTGCCCTCCAGAATCTGGTTGCCGATGTTCTCCAGCACCAGGGGTTGCAGATCGTGGTTCTTGTTGGAGTTGGCGTGGCTGCAATCCACCATGATGCGGGGCTTGATGCCGGCCTTTTTCAGCTCCTGTTCGCACAGGGCTACGCTGACCGAGTCATAGTTGGGTTTGCCGTCGCCACCGCGCAGCACAATATGGGAGTAGGGGTTGCCCCTGGTGGTGATGATGGACACCCGGCCCTCGGAGTTGATGCCGAGGAAACGGTGGGGTTTGGTCACCGATTGCAGAGCATTGATGGCCACGGTGAGGCCGCCATCGGTGCCGTTCTTGAAGCCAACCGCTGACGAAAGGCCACTGGCCATTTCCCGGTGCGTTTGCGACTCCGTGGTGCGTGCGCCAATGGCGGACCAAGCGATCAAATCCTGCAGATATTGCGGCGAGATCGGGTCGAGTGCCTCGGTGGAGGTGGGCAGGCCCATTTCACTGATATCCATCAACAACTGGCGACCGATATGCAAACCCTCCTGAATTTTGAAGGAGTCGTTCATATAGGGATCGTTGATCAAGCCTTTCCAGCCGGTGGTGGTGCGCGGTTTTTCGAAATACACCCGCATGATCACCAGGATGCTGTCACTGACTTCATCGGCAAGCACTTTGAGGCGTTGGGCGTAATCCCTGGCGGCTTTCAAGTCGTGAATGGAGCAGGGGCCAACCACCACAAAAATACGGTGATCCTTGCCATCGAGAATGTTTTGCACGGCTTCACGGCCCTTGGCCACGGTTTCGGCTGCCTTGTCGGTCATGGGGATCTCCTGTTTCAGCGCCTGGGGCGTGATAAGGGTTTCCTGTGACTCGATATTGAGGTTTTCCAACAAATGCTGACTCATGCTTCAAGTTCCTGTACGCAAACTGCAGTGCCCTGCAACGGGGCAGATTTTCATCAAGTGGGCGCCATTCTACTGTATGTTGCACTATGTAAGTCACCAAATTGGGCAAATTGGTGCTATTTGGGTGATTAAAAGAATCAATGTCCGGGCACTGTAGCACTTCTACCCTGTAGATAGAGGCCCGTCACCCTTGGGGTCTTATCCGCTTATCAAGTGGTTCTTTATGTAGCTTGCAGCACAGCAGATTCACTCCGCCCAACATTGAACCTTTAATGGGCCTGTCACTTTTCAGGTTCTGATCCACCGGCTCGAGCATGCTCACGCCAAGCGGCGGCTGTTGAACGCCTTACACTCAGTGCGGGTAGTGCAGGAATCCACCTGGGCAGTATCACGGTGATCACCAATGCATCAGGCACCGAGGTGGAATCCTTCAGCTTTGACCCTTGGGGCAAACGGCGAGAGCACACCCTGGCCCAACTGCAAAGCATCCTGGGCAACGGGAGCGCTCTGAATAATTACCAAAAGGGCAACCTGACGATACCGGCGCTCACTCCCACCGGCGCTCACTCCCACCGGCGCCACCACCCACAAGGGTTTTGCACGCCACAACCAGCTGGACGGGGTGGGCACATTCGACAAGGCTAACCGTTGACTTCAGAATTAAAGGGAGTAAACTGCCCTCAGCTTGAAAGTTCGCCTTATATTTATGCACGTCATTTGGAAGTCCCGTCTGTAGTACCTCCTCCTGTTCGTTCTTCATAAGTAATAGCAGTACTTCCAGCACAACCGCCTCGTCAAACAGGCTTATCACGTTATATCGAATGAATAGGAAATGACTATGTCTACTACTACTGGCACCGTTAAGTGGTTCAACGAATCCAAAGGCTTTGGCTTCATCCAGCAAGAATCCGGTCCTGATGTGTTCGCACACTTCAGCGCCATCTCCGGTTCAGGCTTCAAAACCCTGACTGAAGGCCAGCGAGTACAGTTCACTGTTACTCAGGGTCAGAAAGGCCCCCAGGCTGAAAATATCGTAGCTATCTGAATTTCAGATACCTGCATGACTTGCAGTTAAGCTGTATGCAAGTCGCCCCGATACTCTGAACAAGGGTTGAGGGATAAAAGGCAAGTCCTCAGGGTCTTGCCTTTTTTATTGCCTGAAATTCAGGTGTCGGTAGAAGCTGTTCCTTACCAGCTATCCGCCAAAAATAGTATTTATCCGCAGGGCCAGGCTTTTTCAAAGGCAAAAAACATCAATGAGGCCTGATCTTCATGTAGTTGCTGCGGGTGTTCCTGTAAATAATTGACAACCACCCGCGCCGCTTCAATGTTGGTAATCACCGGCTCTGCTGGCAGACAGAATAGTGCGTCCCGTCCTGGCTGTGACTGATAGATGTAATTGAGATTCAGCATGCCATTTACCATGCCAAGGCAATAGGAGCCGCCGATGCTGCCATCAATCGTCGAGCCATTTTCAAGACCACGGGTAATCTCGCTGCATTCCGCCAGCAGGGTGTTGCCGTCGGCTCTGGAGATTTGGGGTTGTGCCGCCTGCGTGGCAACACTGAACAGTAGTAACGGCGCAATCAGGTGCCAGTTGTATTTGATCACGGGATTATCCTTCAGTATAAAGCTTTGCCTGAGGCTGGGTTGCAGGGGGTCTTGTTGTAAAGGAAATAATCATAAAACGGGCTGATCTGCGCAAAAAGCAGTCAGCCCTGAAACTGGTAGCGTTCATGCAGAATTTTCACCCGCTGCACATAGGCCTGGGTTTCTGCAAAGGGAGGGATGCCCTTATAGCGGTCCACAGCACCAGGTCCTGCGTTATAGGCTGCCGTAGCCAGGGTGATATCGCCATTGAAGGTATCGAGCAGATAGGCAAGATATTTTACCCCGCCCTGAATGTTTTCTTCCGCAATCACCGGATTGGTGACTCCCATGTCGAGCGCGGTTGCTGGCATCAGCTGCATCAAGCCCAGAGCGCCCTTGTTGGAGCGGGCATTGGGATTGAAAGCGGATTCAGCATGAATCACCGCTCTTACCAGGGCGGGGTCAACGCCGTGCAGGGTAGCTGCCTGCTCAATGGGTGCGGTGTATTCGGTCAGGTAAAGGGGAGTGGATTGCCAGTTAACAGTGGACCTGGTGTTGCAGGCAAAACAGTCAACCCGCACCAGTTCATATTCCCGATTGGCCGGAGGCTGGTCGGAAAAAGAGACTACCCCGTCGGCCTGCCGGTGCTTGTAGACTTTTATACTGGGGACGTGGGTGACATTGCCGAAGCTGTTGTCGCTGTATTTGATAATCTTGTCCGCCAGGGCCGCTGTGCTCGCGAGGCACAGCATTACCAGACATGCCAACAGTGGCAGCTGGGTGAGGGGGTGCTTTTTGCATTCGGTTGAAAGCTTCATGCCAACAAGGGTTTTATCTGTCCAGGACCGATAGAGGCAGATTAGCCCACAACTCAATAGCACTCAACACCATGTTGTTTATCCATTAGTCAATCTGTGCAACTGGATGGACCGGCTTTACGATGATTCTTATTCCACATCCCGGGAAAGTCGGGATTGATGTCAGCCGTCACGTCAAGCAATAGATTGCAATGACCGGGCAATCCATCGAATTTCTGTCACCAGGCTGACGGGCTTGATACCTCGTTCAAAGTCCTGCAGGCAACAAAAAAGGGTTACCTCTCGGCAACCCTTTCTGTGTATTAATTTGGCTCCGCCTGCTGGACTCGAACCAGCGACCCAATGATTAACAGTCATTTGCTCTACCAACTGAGCTAAGGCGGAATCGTCTCTGTTGAGGCCGCGTATAGTAATGATGGCACCCCGGGTCGTCAACCCTTGAATCAAGGGAAATGCATAAACTTCGCTATTTAATGCCGACGCTGAATTGATCAACGGTTTTCCCTATAATCCCGGGGTTTACCCTTGGTCATACCCTAATGAAGCCATTCCGGATTGTCAGCCCCTACAAGCCCGCCGGAGACCAGCCCCAGGCCATTGAAGCCCTTGTCGAAGGCATTGAGGCAGGGCTGGCGGCGCAAACCCTGCTGGGTGTGACCGGCTCGGGCAAAACCTTCACCATTGCCAATGTTATTGAGCGCATCCAGCGCCCCACCATTGTGCTGGCCCACAATAAAACCCTGGCGGCGCAGCTTTATGGCGAGTTCAAGGATTTCTTCCCTGACAATGCTGTGGAGTATTTTGTCTCCTACTACGACTACTACCAGCCCGAGGCCTATGTGCCGTCCTCCGATACCTTTATCGAAAAGGATTCGGCCATTAACCAGCATATTGAGCAGATGCGTCTGTCCGCCACCAAAGCCCTGATTGAGCGCCGGGATGTGATCGTGGTGGCGACGGTATCTTCCATTTATGGCCTGGGGGATCCGGAGTTGTACTTCAAGATGGTGCTGCACCTGGTCAGGGGTGAAAAGGTTGACCAGCGCGCCATCGTGCGGCGCCTGGCGGAATTGCAGTATGCCCGCAACGATGTGGATTTCCGCCGCGCCACCTACCGTGTGCGGGGGGATGTGATCGATGTGTTTCCGGCGGACTCCGAGGATCAGGCCGTGCGCATTGAACTGTTTGATGAGGAGATCGAGTCCATTGCGCTGTTTGATCCCCTCACCGGCGAAGTGTTTGGCAAGATCCCGCGCTTTACCATCTACCCCAAAACCCACTATGTGACGCCGCGCCAGACGATCCTTGAGGCAGCCGACCGCATCCAGGCGGAGATGGTCGAACGGGTGGAGCAGTTGCATTCCATGGACAAACTGGTAGAAGCCCAGCGCCTGCGGGAGCGCACCCGCTACGATGTGGAGATGATGCGCGAGCTGGGTTACTGCACTGGTATTGAAAACTATTCCCGCTACCTGTCGGGCCGCAACCCTGGCGAGCCGCCACCGACCCTGTTCGATTACCTGGCACGGGATGCGCTGATGGTGATCGATGAATCCCACGTCACCATTCCCCAGCTGGGAGCAATGTTCAAGGGCGACAGGTCGCGCAAGGAAACCTTGGTGGAGTACGGTTTTCGCCTGCCCTCAGCGCTGGATAACCGCCCCATGCGCTTTGACGAATGGGAGCGTATCGCGCCCCAGGCCATTTATGTATCGGCTACTCCCAGCAAGTACGAGGCGGCCCATGCCGGACAGATCGTCGAGCAGGTGGCGCGTCCCACCGGGCTGGTTGACCCGGAGATTGAAGTGCGGCCCGCTACCACCCAGGTGGACAATGTACTGGGTGAAATCCGCCAGTACGCGGCAGCGGGGGACAGGGTGCTGATTACCACCCTCACCAAGCGCATGGCGGAGGATCTGACCGATTATCTCGCCGATCATGGGGTGCGGGTGCGCTATCTGCACTCCGACATCGACACGGTGGAGCGGGTGGAGATTATCCGCGATTTGCGTCTCGGGGAGTTCGATGTGCTTGTGGGCATCAACCTGTTGCGCGAAGGATTGGACATGCCGGAAGTGGCGCTGGTGGCGATTCTCGATGCAGACAAAGAGGGTTTTTTGCGCTCCGAGCAATCACTCATTCAGACCATTGGCCGCGCCGCGCGCAACCTGCGCGGCAAGGCGATTCTGTACGCTGATAAAATTACTGGCTCCATGCAGCGCGCCATGGATGAAACCGCGCGCCGTCGCACCCTGCAAATCGCCTTCAATGCCGAGCACGGGCTCATTCCAACGGGAATTTACAAGTCTGTGGCGGATATTCTTGAGGGTGCTTCCGTGTACGGTCCCGGCAGGGCGAAGAAGAGCAAGGTTGCCGCTGGCCAGGGTCGATATGGTGACGGTGCAGCGGGCGGCGTTGATTCCCTGAAAAGCATTGCAGCACAGATTACTGCTCTGGAAGAACAGATGTACAAACATGCGCGCAATCTTGAATTTGAAGAGGCGGCGGCATTGCGGGACAGGATTCATCAGCTCAAGGAGCGGGAAATCAGGGCAGTGTGAGACTGGGATTCTGACCTATCCTGCGGTTTACCTGACAGGGGCTTACGGGTTAGAGTTGCGGCCCAAATCCTGTCCACCTCAACAACCTGCAGCGGGGAAAATTGTGGAAATTGCCTGTCTTGATCTCGAAGGGGTATTGATCCCTGAAATCTGGATCGCCTTTGCGGAAAAAACCGGAATTGAATCCCTGCGGGCAACCACCCGGGATATTCCCGATTACGATGTGCTGATGAAGCAACGGCTGCGCATTCTCGATGAGCACGGCCTCGGCCTCAACGAGATTCAGGAAGTGATCGCCACCCTGGAGCCGCTGCCGGGTGCTGTTGAATTTACTGGCTGGCTGCGTGAGCGCTTTCAGCTGATTATCCTTTCTGACACTTTCTATGAGTTTTCCCAACCACTGATGCGCCAGCTGGGTTTCCCCACACTGCTGTGTCACAAGCTCGAAGTGGATGGCAATGGCCGCGTGGTGGATTACCGCCTGCGTCAGGCCAATCCCAAGCGCCAGGCGGTGGTGGCGCTGAAAAGCCTGTATTACCGGGTGATTGCCTGCGGTGATTCCTACAACGACACCACCATGCTGGCGGAAGCAGATGCCGGTATCCTGTTCCATGCCCCCGACAACGTGATCCGCGAGTTTCCCCAGTTTCCCGCTGTGCATAGCTATGATGAGCTCAAGCGGGAGTTTATCAGGGCGAGTAATCGGGAGTTGAGTATCTGAAGAGAGATGTGGGACGAGAGATGAGAAATGGGGTAGCACTTCATCTCCCGTCTCCCATTTTGTCATCTCCCTACATGCACTCCAGCGTCCTCATCAAAACCGCCACCTTCTGCAACGATTCCTCATACTCCTGCTGCGCTACAGAATCCGCCACGATCCCGCCGCCGCCCCAGCAACTGATGGTGCCGTTCTCTGCTGTCAGGGTGCGGATGGCGATATTGCTGTCCAGCCTTCCCGTTGCACTGATGTAGCCAATGCTGCCGCAGTAGATGCCTCTGGGGGCCGTTTCCAGCTCTGCAATGATTTCCATGGCGCGTTTTTTCGGTGCTCCGGTGATGGAGCCGCCAGGGAAAGCATCCCGCAAGAGTTGCAGTGGGGTGGTATCTGTAGCCAGGGTGCCAGTGACGGTGCTGACCAGGTGGTGGACGTTGGCAAAGCTCTCCATGGCAAACAACTTGGGCACCTTGATGGAGCCGGGTTTACAGTTTTTGCCCAGATCGTTGCGCAATAGATCGACAATCATCAGGTTTTCAGCGCGATCCTTGCTGCTGTTCATCAGGCGGATAGCGTTTTCCTCATCCTCGGCAAGGGTCTGGCCGCGGGCGATGGTGCCCTTGATGGGCTTGCTTTCCACCTGGCCCATGGACACTTTCAAAAAGCGCTCGGGTGAGCAGCACAGGATGGCCCGGCCATCCCAGTTGAAGTAGGCGCTGTAGGGGGAGGGTATCGCCTTGCGCAGGGCGAGGTAGGCTGGCCACGGATCGCCCTCGTAGCGGGCGCTGAATTGCTGGGCATAGTTGACCTGGTAGCAATCCCCGGCGGCAATATAGTTGCGAATTTTCGATAGTGCTTCCAGGTACTGTTCACGGCTGGTGAGGGGTAAAAATCTCCCTGTAATCCTGAAATAATCTCCATTTTTATCAATGTCTTGCAGTGTTAATTTTATGCTATTTCTTTTTGTGTCAGGACATCCTGGATGAAACACCAGCCAGCCTTTGCGGGCCTGGTGATTGATGATCAGGCCCCAGCCGTACCAGCCGACTTTCATCGTACCGGAAGATAGTGGAGGCCGGGCGAGGCCATTGAGAGGCATCCCGAAGTCGTAATTCCAGTAGCCCATCAAGCCGCCCACAAACGGCAGGTGGGCATAGCTGTCATCGATAACGCCCATTTCGGCCAGCAGTGCATCACAGGCAGCCATGGGGTCTGAATGACAGGCGCGCACCAGGCCAGTGGGAGATCTGAGAGTTGCTTGCCCATCTGTAGATTCGATCCACCATTCAGGCAATGCAGAGAGAATATCGAAACGGCCCTGCAGGGAACGGGGCTTGCCGCTGTCGAGCCAGATGGCGCCATCAAGATGCCGCAGGCGGGCGAACAGGGTTTCCACTTCGGCGCTGTAGGGGAAATCGATAATCTCGGGGCCGGCTTGCATGGGTCAGGCTCGTCTATTTTTTTGGAGCAGCGCTACAGGTCTATAATCCCACTGATCCTTTTACTTGTCTGCTACTGGTCAGGGTTGGCCGCGCTGGATGCCGATATTATGCCCTTCATTCCACTGGAAAAGGTCAATGTGTTAAAGAATGGCTATTGCCAGAGTTTTGCTGTTGCGGGCAGGCAGATACTGTTGATTCACAGCGGTGATCAGAGCTATGCCATTGACAGTATCTGCCCCCATGCGGGTGCTTCCCTCAGCAAAGGCAAAATTGGTGGGGACTGCATACGTTGCCCAAAACACGGTATTCATTTCAATCTGGGCAGCGGTGTGGCCCAGGGCGGCGAGGTGGTTGCCGATGTGGCGCCATTGGTGTGCTTCAAGGTTGTGGTTGAGGGTGACACCCTCGGCATTATTCTTGCTGATTGAAACCGGATAAAAAAAAGCCCCGCAATGCGGGGCTCCTTGCAGTAAAGCGCAAAGTAACGTTATCAGCCAAACTGATTCATGGTGTTGTCCTTGCCTGACGCTTTCAGGGCCGCCTCGCCGGAGAAGTAACCTTTGTGGTCGTCGCCAATATTCGATCCTGCCATATCCTGGTGTTTGACCGTAGCAATGCCCTGGCGGATTTCCTTGCGCTGAACACCTGCCACGTAGGCCAGCATGCCCTCATCGCCGAAGTAGCCCTTGGCAAGGTTATCCGTTGACAGAGCCACCGTGTGGTAGGTGGGCAGGGTGATCAGGTGGTGGAACACACCGGCTTCCCGCGCCGCATCTGCCTGGAAAGTGCGAATCCTGTTGTCAGCCTCAATTGCCAGTGCTGTGTCATCGTAATCGCCGCTCATCAGGTTGGCGCGGTTGTAGGCAGTCATATCCTTGCCTTCAGCGGCCCAGGCATCGAACACCTGCTGGCGGAAGCTCAGGGTCCAGTTGAATGACGGGCTGTTGTTGTAGACCAGCTTGGCATCGGGAACCACCGCCTTGATGCGATTGACCATGGCGGCAATCTGACCCACATGGGGCTTTTCGGTTTCGATCCACAGCAGGTCCGCACCGTTTTGCAGTGAGGTAATGCAGTCCAGCACAACGCGGTCTTCACCGGAGCCTGGCTTGAATTTGAACAAACCGTTGGGCAGGCGCTCAGGCCGGATCAGTTTGCCATTTTGTTTGAGGACAACATCGCCATTGGCAATATCACTGGCGCTGGTGATTTCCTCACCGTACAGGTAACTGTTGTACTGATCGCCAAGATCGCCGGGTTCGCTGGTGACGGCAATTTTTTGGGTCAGGCCGGCGCCGAGGGAATCGGTGCGGGCAACGATAACACCATCATCGATACCCACTTCCAGGAAGGCATAACGCACAGCGCGAATCTTGGCGAGGAATTCCTCATGGGGCACAGTGACCTTGCCATCCTGGTGACCGCATTGCTTGGCATCGGACACCTGATTTTCCAGCTGGATACAGCAGGCTCCCGCTTCGATCATTTTTTTCGCCAGCAGGTAGGTGGCTTCTTCATTGCCGAAACCCGCGTCAATATCGGCAATAATTGGCACCACGTGGGTTTCGAAATTGTCGATTTTGTTGAGCACGGCCTTCTCAGCCACCTGGTTGCCACTGTCGCGGGCAGCATCCAGTTCGCGGAACAGGTGGTTGAGTTCCCATGCATCCGCCTGGCGCAGGAAGGTGTAAAGCTCTTCAATCAGCGCGGGCACAGAAGTTTTTTCGTGCATGGACTGATCGGGCAGCGGACCGAATTCAGAGCGCAGCGCTGCAATCATCCAGCCCGACAGGTACAGGTAACGCTTGTCGGTGGTGCCGAAATGCTTTTTGATGGAAATCAGTTTTTGCTGGCCGATAAAGCCGTGCCAGCAACCCAGAGACTGGGTGTACGCCGATGAATTTGCATCGTAATCGGCCATATCCTTGCGCATCACCGCAGCAGTGTATCTGGCGATATCCAGACCTGTTTTAAAGCGGTTTTGCACCCGCATACGGGCTGCGGATTCCGGGTTGATGGCGCTCCAGGTTTGACCGCGAAGCTCGCGGAGTTTATTCAGGATGGCAATTTCATTGGCGTACTGTGTCACGGTGTTGCTCTCCATGTTGGTGCTTAAATTGGCGATATTGGTGTTCAATTTGACCTGGTTGGTGATCAGGTTCGACAGAGTTTGCAAACCATGGCATGATTTACCAAATTTATTTTTCCTATATTTGGTATTCAGCATATGAATATAAGCCGCGTAGACCTGAATTTGTTGGTGTATCTGGACGTGTTGCTGCGGGAAGGTAACGTCACCAGAGCCGCTGATCACCTGGGTTTAAGTCAGCCCGCCATGAGTAATGGGCTCAAGCGCTTGCGGGATCTGTTCAATGATCCGCTGCTGGTCAGAACCAGTGAGGGCATGACGCCCACGGACCGTGCCAGGGAGCTGCAACCCCTGGTTCGGGATGCGCTTTTGGCAATCGAGCATGCCATTGAGCCAAAATCCGGTTTTGATGCAGCCAATGCCCAGCGGGTGTTTCGCCTGATGGTCAGTGACTACACCGAATCCACATTGATTCCCGCCCTGCTGGATCGCCTGCAGAATGAGGCGCCGGGCATTATTCTCGACGTTATGGCCCCGGGGGATATGAAATACGAGGATGTGGAAAAAGGCCGGGTGGACATGGCGATTAACCGCTTTGATACGTTGCCCGAGGCCTTTCACCAGGTCAGTTTGTGGAAGGATCACTACGTCTGCATGCTCAATGTGGACAATCCCCTGCTGGACAACTTTACCCTTGAGAATTATCTGGAGGCCCCCCACGTGTGGGTCAGCAAGACAGGTTTGGGCGCTTCTCGGGGCATCAATCCGGAAGATTCGCGCCGCCTGGGCTGGGTGGATACCGCCCTGCGCCAACTGGGAAAGCAGCGGCAGATCAGGATTTATACCCGCCACTACCTGGCGGCAATGTTGTTGGCCCGGCAAAAAAATATGGTGGTAACCCTGCCCAGCAAGGCGGCGCGGATTTTCAGGGACTATGAGGCTGTAGCCATTCACAAACCGCCATTTCGTGTGCCTCCCATCCAGCTCACCATGGCCTGGTCACCGTTGCTGCATCACAACCCGGCACATCAGTGGATGCGACGTTTAATGATCACGGTTGCCAAGGAAATCGATGAGGCCGATCGCCTTGATCCGCTCTGGAAGTAATCCAAAGCGTCGCACCTGTATTCACAATATCTATTTTCACTATAACCAAAATAATCTGGATCAATCCTCTCCTGCATCCCTAGAATGCCGGCCTTGCCAGTCGGCAATATCTTTAGTGACTGAGGGGAAAATACATGACAGGTCAGACAGCCAAAATCAGCAGTGAACTAACTCATATGGCTATGGCGGCCCATCTGGCCGTAGCGGATCTCAGCGTGGACGGGGCGCTTTTTGCCCTCGTGAACGACGAGATATTGCCGGGTACCGGTGTGGACAAAACCCTGTTCTGGAAAGGTTTTTCGGCCCTGGTGCATGAGTTTTCGCCCGCCAACCGCGAACTGCTCAGTATCCGTGATGTACTGCAGGCAAAAATCGATAGCTGGCATCGCGAACATCGCGGCCAGCCCCATGATGCTGCGGCCTACAAGACCTTTCTTCGCGAAATCGGTTACCTGGTGGAGGAGGGCGAGGCCTTTGCCATTGACACGACCAACGTGGATGCTGAAATAGCCCGCCTTGCAGGTCCGCAACTGGTGGTGCCGGTATCCAACGCCCGCTTTGCCCTCAATGCCGCCAACGCCCGCTGGGGCAGCCTCTATGACGCACTCTATGGCACCGATGTTATCCCGGAAACCAGGGGTGCGGAAAAGGGCCAGGGCTATAACCCGGTGCGCGGACAAAAAGTCATCGAATATGGCCGTGATTTTCTCGATGCCCACTTCCCCCTCACCCGCGGCAGCTGGCATCGGGCATCCGCTGTTTATCTGCTCGACGGCACCCTCAATGTGATTATTGAGGGCGGTTATGCTGCCCGGCTCGAAGCTGCTGAGCAATTTTGCGGGATACAGGGCGATGCCCTGAAACCGGCTGTGGTACTGTTAAAAAATCATGGCATACATGCCGAAATTCATATCGATCCGCTCAGTGAAATTGGTGCTCAGGACAGTGCTGGCATCAAGGATATTGTCCTGGAATCGGCCCTCACCACCATCATGGACTGCGAGGATTCCGTGGCGGCGGTGGATGCACTCGATAAAATTCAGGTCTACCGCAACTGGCTGGGCCTGATGAAAGGGGATTTGAGCGAGCGGGTCAGCAAGGGTGGAGTCACTTTTAACCGCACCCTTAATCCTGACCGCCATTATCATGGTGCAGATGGAGCGGATTATTGCCTGCCGGGACGCAGCCTGCTGCTGGTGCGCAATGTGGGTTTGCTCATGACAACCCCGGCAATTCTGGATCGCGACGGACAGGAAATCCCCGAGGGTATCATGGACGCAGTCATCACCAGCCTGGCGGCGTTGCACGATTTGCGACGCACGGGTTCTTTGCAAAATTCCAGAACAGGCAGCGTCTATATCGTCAAACCAAAACTCCATGGTCCCGACGAAGTGGCATTTACATCTGCCCTTTTTGCGCGGGTCGAAACATTGCTGGGGCTGCCGCTCAATACCCTGAAAATGGGCATTATGGATGAGGAGCGACGCACCACGGTCAACCTGCGGGAATGTATCCGCAATGCCCGTGAGCGAGTGGTATTTATCAACACCGGATTTCTTGATCGCACCGGTGACGAGATTCACACCAGCATGGAGGCCGGTCCCTTCGCACCAAAAAACCAGATCAAACTCATGCCCTGGATCAGTGCCTATGAAAATGCCAATGTGGCAGCTGGGCTTGCCTGTGGTTTGCGGGGCAGGGCGCAGATAGGCAAGGGTATGTGGGCCATGCCGGACAATATGGCCGACATGATGAAGGCCAAGATAGGACACCCAAGGGCTGGCGCCAATACTGCCTGGGTACCATCACCGACAGCCGCAACGCTGCATGCCATCCACTACCATCAGGTCAATGTGGCTGAAGTTCAGGGGCCGCTGGCGGCAGTTGTCAAAACGGATCTTGATGCGATTCTGACCATTCCGTTACTGGGCGATACGCCCCTGACAGCGGCAGAAATCGAACGTGAAATTGAAAACAATGTGCAGGGCATACTGGGCTATGTGGTGCGCTGGATCGACCAGGGTGTTGGTTGCTCGAAAGTGCCGGATATCAACAATGTGGCGTTGATGGAAGATCGCGCCACCCTGCGCATATCCAGCCAGCATATCTGCAACTGGCTGCACCACGGTATTTGCACCGAGCAGCAGGTGCTCGCCATTCTCAAAAGGATGGCGGCGGTGGTGGATGGCCAGAATGCCGGTGATCCCGCCTATACACCCATGTCAAAGGATATTGACGGCAGTATCGCCTTTGCCGCTGCCCGTGATCTGATTCTCAAAGGCCGCGAGCAGCCCAGTGGTTATACCGAGCCACTGCTGCACGCTTACCGACTGAGGGTCAAGTCCCAATAACCCCACAGTACAAGTGAACCGACTGGGGCCATCAGGTTGTCAGATATGCAGACGCCGGATGGCCGGGTCCGGTTCACTGCTATTCCACAGTGAATCAAAATCCTGGCTCAAGCGTCGTGCCTCCATGGGGGCGTAGCGGTAAAAATAGCCCTTGTAGCCGTCAGGCTGCTGGTTGTAGAGCACCATTTCTTCGTCTCCCACCATAAACTCCGTGTGCGGGGTTTCCCGCTCGGGGTTGAGCTTGCGCAGCTGGATGCGGCTGGTGAGTCGCATAAACAGTTCAACCAGATGATGGAACTGGTTGACGAGTTTGCCGGTATCGCGCACCAGCAGCTGCACATCGGCATAGGGGTGGCGGGTGGCGAGCTTCATGATCCCCTCGCAAAACGCTTCGCTGTCATACAGCGCAGGGTCGAGGCGCTCGCTGAAAATGCGGATGTCCCGATTGGATGAGTGGGCAATGTCCAGGGCATGGCGGGCAAAATCGTCCATCGACTCCACAATAATCCGCTTGCGCAGCTCATCGTTGATATCCGGCGGTGGAGGCTCAACACGGGGTTTTGCATAGCGCTCCAGGCTAAGCGCCATGGGCAGGTGGGGGATTCCTGCATCGACAAATTCATCCCCAGTCACAGTAAACCCCAGCCCCTCGTAAAAGGGCAGGGCGTGCTGCTGTGAATCCAGCACAAGGGTCTCAATACCGCTTTTGATGGCGAAATTGATGATTGCCCTCATCAGGGCTGCGCCAACGCCCTTGTTGCGATACTCCTGCAACACTGCCATGCGCCCGACCTTGTTGCCCACCAGTCGCGCCGTCGCCATGGCCTGGTTGCCATCGCCCCAGGCAACCCAGTGCATGGCCTTGGCATCATGCTCATCGAGTTCTTCACTTACCGGGACCTGCTGTTCCTCGACGAATACGGTGTGGCGAATATTGCTGAGCAGTTGGCTATGGCTGAGCCAGTTGGTCTGCTCGACATTGATGGGGAAAAAATCGATGGTATCGCTCATTGTCTCAAGGTCCGGCAGTAGGGACTCGGAATTATCACGCTGTCGTTATACCATGAAGCCTGACCCTGAAACAGATTGGCGCAAGAGGATTGATGTTGAATAGAGCAACGGACAGAAAGTTATCTTTTGCAGTGCTGGCTGGTGTAGCCGCCCTGTTTTTAGTGCAGTTTTTTGCAGCCAGCGCAGATGAAGTCCCCTTTATCCAGTACACCGACCGCTTTCACCCAACCCTGGGCCAGGGTGGCATGGTGGTCTCCCAGGAAGCTATGGCCAGCCGTGTGGGTGCCGATATCCTGGCCAAAGGGGGTAATGCCGTAGATGCAGCTGTGGCCACCGGCTTCGCCCTGGCGGTAACCCTGCCCCAGGCGGGCAATATTGGCGGCGGCGGTTTTATGCTGGTGTACCTGGCAGAACACAAAAAAAACATCGCCATCGACTACCGCGAGATAGCGCCGCAGCAGGCCCACCGCGATCTGTTCCTCAATGAGCAGGGTGAGGCCGATCCTGAAAAATCCCGCTACAGCGCCCTGTCGTCCGGCGTGCCGGGCACTGTCGCCGGGCTGGTTCACACCCAGCAAAAATACGGCAACCTTCCACTCAAGGCGGTTATGGCGCCTGCTATTGAGCTTGCAGAACAGGGCTTTACTGTCAGTTATCCGCTGTCCTGGTCCATCGTGCAGGCTGAAAAAAGGCTAAACGCTCACCCCGCATCAAAGGAGTATTTCTTCAGGCCAGACGGCAAGGCCTGGCAACAGGGCGACCGATGGCGGCAAAAAGATCTGGCCAATACCCTCAAACGCATTGCCAGCAAGGGTGCAGATGGCTTTTACAAGGGCAAAACCGCTGATCTGATTGTGGCTGAGATGGAAAGAAACGGCGGATTGATCAGCCACGCCGACCTGGCGGGCTATGCCGTGGTGGAAAGAACCCCTGTTACCGGCACCTACCGGGGTTTTGAGATTGTGTCCATGCCGCCGCCATCTTCCGGTGGTATCCATATTGTGCAAATGCTCAATATTCTCGAAGGTTGGGATTTACAGGCCCAGGGCCACAATAGTGCCGGGTACCTGCACCGCCTGATTGAGTCCATGCGCCGCGCCTATGCTGATCGCAGCAAATACCTTGGAGATCCGGATTTTAACCCGGTGCCTGTGGCAGCCCTGACTGACAAAAGCTACGCGAACCGGTTGCGCGCAGGTATCAGCCTTGAAAAAGCCACGCCTTCAGCGGAAGTGCTGCCTGCGAAAAATCTCGCCCCGGAAAGCCCCCAAACCACCCATTACTCAGTGTGGGATAAAGATGGCAACGTGGTCAGCAATACCTATACCCTGAATTTTTCCTACGGCAACGGTATTTCCGTGACTGGCGCAGGTTTTTTGCTCAACAACGAAATGGATGATTTTTCCGCCAAACCCGGTGTGCCCAATGCCTTTGGCTTGCTGGGGGATGAAGCCAACGCCATCGAACCGCGCAAGCGACCCCTGTCGTCAATGACGCCGACCCTGGTATTCAAGGATGGCGTGCCGGTGCTGGCCACTGGTGGGCCAGGTGGCAGCCGCATTATCACTTCCGTATTGCAGGTCATTCTCAACAATATTGAATTTGGCATGAATATCGCCGAGGCCACCGCCGCGCCCCGCATCCATCACCAGTGGTATCCCGATACGGTGGATGTCGAAAAAGGCATCAGCCCCGACACCATGAAAATACTGCGTGATATGGGCCATAACGCCACTCCCTCCCCCTGGGCCATCGGTCGTACCCAGTCGATCACCCGCGAACAGGGTATGTTCCAGGGCATCACTGACTACCGCTGGCCCGGTGGCAGTGCCGAGGCAGCGCAGCCATAGGGCAGCAACTACTGATTGGAAATCGGTGTGGGTACGATTTTGCGGATTAACAATTCCTGCATGCTGGTGGCGACGAGGGTGCCATTGGCATCGTAAATGGAACCGGAAGCAAGGCCGCGTGCTCCCGAAGTAGAGCGCGGCACGGTGCTGTACAACAGCCATTCATCGGCGCGAAATGGCCGGTGAAACCACAGCGCATGATCCAGTGAGGCCGCCACCAGCTGGCGCAGAAAATCCCTGTTGCCGGGTTCGTAGCCATGGGGTTCAAGCACAGCAGAAATCAGACCAAAATCACTGATAAACCCCAATACGGCGCGGTGCAACGGCATATCATCCGGCAGCGGCTTGCGGGCCTTGAGCCACCACTGCACGGCATTTTCCTCCGTGCGCAATTCTTTAGGCACCAGACACAGGTCAAAATCCTCGGTGGGATTGCGGTCTGCGGGCTGGGGAGTGACATCCAGTGCGAGGGGTGGCAGCTCCGAGGCCGGCGGCGGCAGTGTACAGGCTGGCTGGAATTCCATGCCATCCTCGCTTTCATGGAAGGACGCCGCCAGGGTGAAAATCGGTTTGCCGTGCTGAATGGCGACCACCCGGCGGGAAGAAAATCCGCGGCCATCGCGGTTGTTGTCCACATCGTAGAGAATCGGTGCATTGAAATCCCCGCGACGCAGAAAATAGGCATGAACGGAATGGATGGCCCGGCCCGATACGGTGGCCTGCGCCGCCTGGATTGCCTGCCCCAGTACCTGCCCGCCGTACACCTGGGGAGTGCCGAGATCAATGCTCTGTCCGCGGAAAATATTGTCCTCGATCCGCTCCAGGATCAGTAAATCGTTGAGAGTGCTTGACACCTGTAACTCCAAAAAAGGGTCTGATAAAGCTCTTGGCAGATCGCAAGAATGACGCTGCAGTTGACCCCATTTGACGGGAATCTTCAATACGTTGTTGCCAGGTGGTCTTGAGATAGTATGCTTGAGCCTTCGCCGATGGGACCAAATGCCTGATGCTGCTGTTACACAAAATCCCTCTGTGGTTGACCCTCCTGATGCTATGCGCCTGCTCGGCGCAGGGCGCAACCAGCGCCGCAGAGTCAGCCGATTTTGAACAGATCAACCGCTTCAGTCATGATCCCCGGGCTTTTACCCAGGGGCTGCTCTACCATGACGGGTTCCTCTACGAAAGCACGGGGCAATATGGCCGCTCCACTGTGCGCAAGGTGGAACCGGAGAGCGGATTGGTGGTGGCCAGCCATTCCCTTGCGCGGCGCTTTTTTGGCGAAGGCATGGCACTGGTAGGTGACAGGCTGATACAGCTGACTTGGCGCGAAGGGGTGGCCCACGTCTACGACCTGCAAACCCTCAAACCCCTTAAAACCCTTGAATACAAGGGTGAAGGCTGGGGGCTGGTCAGCCATGGGGACTATCTGATTCGCACAGATGGCACTGCTACCCTGTATTTCCATGACCCGCAAACCTTTGCCGAAATCAAAGCCATAACTGTGCACGAGCAGGGCCAGCCAGTAACCCGACTCAACGAGCTGGAAGTGGTTCACGGGGAACTGCTGGCCAATATCCTCGGCAGCGACCGCATTGCCCGTATCGATATCAATACTGGAGATGTCACGGGCTGGATCGATCTGAGCCCCTTGCGGCAGCGTCACGGCGAGTGGCGCAAGGCACGGGATCTCAATGGCATCGCCTATGACGAGGCTGGGGACAGGTTGTTTGTTACCGGCAAATACTGGCCCTGGCTGTATGAAATCAGGATTCCCAGGCCAATAACCCCTGAAAATCGTCAGTAAAAACTCCGTCAAAAGAGGTCAAGAATGTATGTACGGCTGCTGTGAGTGCAAGAATATCGAAATCCACTGGCGCACCGTCGATTATTCCAGCGTTCCCCGGGCCTGCCAGTGTGATTATTGTCGGGCAAAATCCGCAGCCTATGTGAGCAAGTCCGCGTCTGCGGTGGAGGTGGTGATACACAACCCGAACCTCCATCGCATTGTGACCCACGGCACTGGCACAGCGCAGTTTCATGAGTGCAGCTATTGCGGCACCCTGGTATTTGTCACCTGCGAGATCGAAGGCATTACCTACGGCGTTATCAATGCCCGTTGCCTGGACAACAAGTTCGGTTTTGCCGAACCGGTGGCAATGGATTTCAGCGATCAACCCCTGGCCGAGCGGCTTGTGCGCCGCCAGCAAAACTGGTGTTACCCTGTCACTATTCGCATTCAGTGATTTTCAAATCAGATCAAGAAAGACCAGGAAATACAATATGAAGTACAACCGATTGGGCAAAAGTGGCATCGTAGTTTCGGACATTTGCATGGGCACCATGACCTTTGGCAACCACTGTGACGAAGCCATGGCGCTGCGCATTATGGACAGGGCCTACGATGCCGGTGTGGATTTTTTCGATACGGCAGAGATGTATCCGGTGCCGCCCGATAGCAAATACATCGGTGTGACGGAAGAAATAGTCGGGCGCTGGCTCAAAAGCAAAAATCGCGACTCAATTATTCTCGCCACCAAGGTGTCCGGCCCCAGCCACGGCTGGATTGCCGCACCGCTGCGGGGTTCCAAGACCACCCTTGACCGCCACCATATCACTGCGGCTATCGAAGGCAGCCTGAAAAGGCTGCAAACGGATTATATCGATCTGTACCAAACCCATTGGCCAGATCACGATTTACCCTATGAAGAGGCTCTGCGCGCCCTGGACGACCTTGTCGCCAGAGGCAAGGTGCGCATTCTAGGTTGCAGCAACGAAACCGCCTGGGGTCTGACCAAAAGCCTGTGGCAGGCGGAGCTTCATGGCCTGGCGCGCTACGAAACGATCCAGAACAATTTCAGCCTCAATAACCGTCGCTTTGAAGATGCCCTGGCGCAGGTGTGTCGCAAGGAGCAGGTCAGCCTGATTCCCTATTCACCCCTGGCGGGCGGTGTGCTGAGCGGTAAATACAATGAGGGGTTTCCTGCCGGTGCCCGCTTCAGTGAATACCAGAAGGAAGGCACCCGCCAGAAGGCGATGATTCACCGTTTTGTCAATGACAGGACAATTGCTTCGACGCGCAAATTCCAGGCCATAGCCGCAGGGCTGGGTATCAGTTCGGTCACTTTGTCCATAGCCTGGAGCAAACAGCACGACTATGTGGCCTCCACCATTGTCGGCGCCACCCATATCGACCAGATGGATGAGATTCTGGCGGCGAAAGGCCTGGTTCTAAGCTCTGAAACATTGGGCCAGATTGATGCTGTCAGCCGGGAAATTCTTTATCCCATGGGCTAGATGATTTGTGAATGGAATGAATGTAACCACAGCCTGGGTTTTCCCGACAGCAGACTTTCGGTAAAAAGCTGGTAAACAGCCTCAGTCACGGCCTTGGCCTCTTGGCGTACTTGGCACCTTGCGCAAGTAAAATTAACTGTTTGCAGCCAATCGTCGCAATACATAGTGCAAAATGCCGCCGTTCTGGTAATAGGCGTATTCGTTCGGTGTATCGATGCGAATTTTTACGGTAAAGGTCAGATGAGTGCCATCGGGTCTTTCCGCCACCACTTCCGTTTCTGTCTGCCCTGGCTGAGCCGCCGCAAGGCTGAAAAGCTCGTCACCTTTCAGGCGCAGGATATCCGCTGATTCACCCTCCATGAATTGCAGCGGCAATATGCCCATGCCCACCAGGTTGGAGCGGTGAATGCGCTCGTAGCTTTCAGCAATCACCGCACGCACTCCCAGCAGCGCCGGGCCTTTGGCCGCCCAGTCCCGGGATGAGCCCGAACCGTATTCCTTGCCCGCCAGTATTGTCAGCGGGGTATTGTCCTTACGGTACAGTTCTGCGGCTGCAAAAATACTCATGATTTTCGCGCTGGGGAAGTGGGTGGTCCAGGAACCTTCGGTGCCCGGCGCGAGCTGGTTCCTCAGGCGGCCATTGGCGAAAGTGCCGCGCACCATCACTTCGTGATTGCCGCGCCTTGAGCCATAGGAGTTGAAATCACCCGGTGCCACACCGCAGGCCAGCAGGTACTCCCCGGCGGGGCTGTGAATATCGATGGCGCCCGCCGGGGAGATATGGTCGGTGGTGATGCTGTCTGCCACTTTTACCAGGCAGGGGGCGCGAATGATGGCGCTGACTTCGGGAATTTCTGCGCTGATGCCGTCAAAAAACGGCGCTTTCTTGATGTAGGTGGACTCAGGCCAGGAATACAGTTTGCTGCTCGGTACGGTCAGGGTTTTCCAGCTGTCGGGGCCGCTGTATACATCGCTGTACTTGCTGACAAACATTTGCGCATCGATGTGCTCGGCGATGGTTTTTTGCACCTCGGCGGAGGTTGGCCAGATATCCCGCAGATACACCGGGGCGCCACCATGACCCTCGCCCAATGGCTCGCGGGTGATATCCATGCCCATATTCCCAGCCAGGGCATAGGCCACCACCAGGGGCGGCGAGGCCAGGTAGTTGTTGCGCACACTGGGGTGGATGCGGCCCTCGAAGTTGCGGTTGCCCGACAGCACAGAGGTTGCCACCAGGCTCCCCCTTTGGATGGCCTTTTCGATGGGTTCTGACAGCGGCCCGGAGTTGCCGATGCAGGTTGTACAGCCGTAGCCCACCAGGTAAAAGCCCAGCTGCTCCAGCGGCTCCATCAGGCCGGAGCGCTCCAGGTAATCCGTCACCACCTTGGAACCAGGCGCCAGGCTGGTTTTTACCCAGGGTTTGGTGACCAGGCCACGGGCTACTGCATTGCGCGCCAGAAGGCCTGCCGTCACCAGCACCTCGGGATTGGAGGTGTTGGTGCAGCTGGTGATGGCGGCGATCACCACGGCGCCATCCCCTAAGAGGAATGTCTGGCCATTGTCATTGACCTGCACGGCACCCTGCCCGCCGAGATTGCCTACCGCCGTATCGCCGCCTTCGTCCTCGAAACCGGCCTCATCAGTATCGGGGTCGGTGCTGCGCACCCGTATAACATCACCCAGGGATTGCTCAAAGGCCTGGCGTGCGGTGTTGAGGGCAATCCTGTCCTGGGGGCGCTTGGGCCCTGCGATGGACGGCACCACCGTTGCCAGGTCCAGCTCCAGCACTGAGCTGTAGTGGGCATCAGCCTTGTCCAGGTCGCTATCGTCATGCCACAGGTCCATGGCCTTGAGGTAGGTTTCCACCAGATTGATCTGTGATTCGGGCCGACCGGTGAGGCGCATATAACTGAGGGTCTGCCGGTCGATATGAAACAGGCCGCAGGTGGCGCCGTATTCCGGTGCCATATTGGCGATGGTGGCGCGATCCGCCACGGTTAGGTGCTTCAGGCCAGGGCCGTAGAACTCCACAAATTTGCCCACCACACCGTGACTGCGCAGCATCTGGGTGACCGTCAGCACCAGATCCGTGGCGGTGACCCCCTCGGCCATGGCGCCGCTGATGCGAAAACCCACCACTTGCGGCAGCAGCATGGAGATGGGCTGGCCCAGCATGGCAGCCTCGGCCTCGATGCCACCTACACCCCAACCCAGCACACCAAGGCCGTTGATCATGGTGGTGTGGGAGTCTGTGCCCACCAGGGTGTCCGGGTAGGCCAGCCACTGGCCATTGTGTTCTGCACTGAAAACCCCACGGGCCAGAAATTCCAGATTGACCTGGTGAACGATGCCCGTACCCGGCGGCACCACCTTGAGGTTATCAAACGACTGCTGCCCCCACTTGAGGAACTGGTAGCGCTCGCGGTTGCGGGTGACTTCCAGATCGGTATTGCGCTGGAGAGAGGATTCGCTGCCAAAAAAATCCACCATCACCGAGTGGTCAATCACCAGTTCGGCGGGGGAGAGGGGGTTGATGCGATCGGGGTCGCCCCCCAGCGCCTGCATGGCGTCGCGCATGGTGGCCAGGTCGACGATGGCGGGTACGCCGGTAAAATCCTGCAAGATCACCCGGGAGGGCACAAAGGCAATTTCACTGTCGGGCTCGCGGTGCGGGTTCCAGCCTGCTACAGCCTGGATATCGGCATCACTGACAAAGGGCTCGTGGGCGTGACGCAGGAGATTTTCCAGCAGTATCTTGATGGAAAAGGGCAGCCTGCTGACGTTGTAGGCTTGCTCCAGATGATCAAAGGGAAAACAGGTGTACTCCCTGTTGTCGACCTGAAATGTTTTGGCGATCTGGTAACGGCTTGTCATTGTTGCGCTCCTGTCATTCCTTGTGAAAGGTTAGATGATGGCGAAGCCAAGCGCCACATCTGGATCAACCTGTTGCTGAATTGATCTGACGCAAGTGAACAGTGTTTCTTTCTTCCTGTTGCAGTACCGCCATTGAAAAAAGATTCCGTCGGCCCCACATAATCAACAATGAATTTATTCCCGAGGAATACCCATGCGACTTGACCGTTTCACCAACCAGTTACAAAGCGCCCTGGCCGATGCCCAGTCCCTTGCGGTGGGGCAGGATCACACAGCCATCGAGCCTGCGCACCTGTTGTCGGCCCTGTTAAGTCAGCAGGGCAGTTCGGTGCGGCCCATGCTCGGTCAGGCGGGATTCAATCTGGCCGCTGTGCAAAAGGCTCTTGCCGACAAACTGGAGTCGCTGCCGCGCATCCAGAATCCCACTGGCGATGTGAATGTTTCCCAGCATCTGGCGCGTTTGCTGAACCTGGCGGACAAGCGCGCACAGCAGCAGGGGGATCAATTCCTGTCGAGCGAAACCGTATTGCTGGCAGCTTTTGACGATGCCGAAACCAGTAAATTCCTCAAACCCTTTGGCGACGTTAAGAAACTGGAGCAGGTTATCAAGCAGTTGCGCGGTGGCGAATCCGTAGACAACCCCGAAGCTGAAGGCAATCGCCAGGCCCTGGATAAATACACCATCGATCTCACCGAGCGCGCTGAAAAAGGCAAGCTCGATCCGGTGATTGGCCGCGATGACGAAATCCGCCGCACCATCCAGGTCTTGCAGCGGCGCACAAAGAACAATCCCGTGTTGATCGGCGAACCGGGTGTGGGCAAAACCGCCATTGTTGAAGGTCTGGCCCAACGCATTATCAATGGCGAAGTGCCGGAGGGGCTGAAGGACAAGCGCGTGCTCTCCCTCGATATGGGTTCGCTGCTGGCGGGCGCCAAATTCCGTGGCGAGTTTGAGGAGCGTCTCAAGGCGGTACTGAACGAACTGGCCAAACAGGAAGGGCGCATCATCCTCTTTATTGACGAACTGCACACCATGGTGGGCGCAGGCAAGGCTGAGGGCGCCATGGATGCGGGCAATATGCTCAAGCCCGCCCTGGCGCGAGGTGAACTGCACTGTGTGGGCGCCACCACCCTGGATGAATACCGCAAGTACATTGAGAAGGACGCAGCGCTCGAACGGCGCTTCCAGAAAGTGCTGGTGGAAGAGCCCAGCGAAGAAGACACCATCGCCATCCTGCGCGGCCTCAAGGAACGCTATGAGGTTCACCACGGGGTGGAAATCACTGACTCCGCCATTGTCGCTGCCACCAAGCTGTCGCAGCGCTATATCACTGACCGCCAGCTGCCCGACAAGGCCATCGACCTGATCGATGAGTCCGCCAGCCGTATCCGCATGGAAATTGACTCGAAACCGGAAGAAATGGATCGTTTGGAACGGCGTCTTATCCAGCTCAAGATGGAGCGCGAGGCGGTGAAAAAAGAAGAGGACGAAGCCTCGAAAAAACGCCTGGAAAAACTCGAAACCGATATCGCCAAGATCGAGCGGGAGTATTCCGATCTCGATGAAATCTGGAAAGCGGAAAAAGCCGCTATGCAGGGTACCACCCATATCAAAAGTGAACTCGAGCAGGCGCGCCTCGACATGGATGCCGCGCGCCGCGCTGGCGACCTGGCACGCATGTCCGAAATCCAGTACGGCGTGATCCCCGGTCTGGAAAAACAGATGGCCGCCGCTGCGGAGCTGGAAAACGTCGAAACCCGCCTGGTGCGCAACAAGGTCACCGAGGAAGAAATCGCCGAAGTGGTTTCCAAATGGACCGGTATTCCTGTCAACAAAATGCTCGAAGGCGAGCGCGACAAATTGCTGCGCATGGAGGAATCCCTCCACAACCGGGTAGTGGGGCAACATGAAGCGGTGGTGTCGGTGGCCAATGCGGTGCGGCGCTCCCGCGCCGGGTTGTCCGATCCCAATCGGCCCAACGGTTCGTTCCTTTTCCTCGGCCCGACAGGGGTGGGTAAAACCGAGCTGTGCAAGGCGCTGGCGGAATTTCTTTTCGACAGTGAGGAGGCCATGGTGCGCATCGATATGTCGGAATTTATGGAGAAGCACTCCGTGGCGCGCTTGATAGGCGCGCCCCCCGGCTATGTGGGCTACGAAGAGGGCGGTTATCTGACTGAAGCGGTGCGCCGCCGTCCCTATTCCGTACTGCTGCTGGATGAGGTGGAAAAAGCCCACCCGGATGTTTTCAACGTGCTGTTGCAGGTGCTCGACGATGGTCGCCTGACCGATGGTCAGGGCCGCACCGTGGACTTCCGCAACACGGTGATCGTGATGACCTCCAACCTCGGTTCGGACATAATCCAGACCCTCGCGGGTGAGGAGAATTATGAAGCGATGAAATCCGCAGTGATGGGTGTGGTGGGCAACCACTTCCGCCCGGAATTTATCAACCGCATCGACGAAGTGGTGGTATTCCATCCCCTCGGTCGCGAGCAGATTCGCGGTATTGCCCGCTTCCAGCTGGAAATACTCAAAAAACGCCTTGCGGACCGCGATCTGGGTATGGAACTGGAGGATGCCGTGATGGATAAACTCTGCGAAGCGGGGTATGACCCGGTGTACGGTGCAAGACCCCTGAAACGCACCATCCAGCAACTGATCGAAAACCCCCTTGCCCAGGATATGCTGGCGGGCAAGTTTATGCCCGGAGCGATTATTCAGGCGCGGATGGAGGGTGACAAGGTGGTTTTTTCAAGCTGATTCAGCCACTTTATAGGATGGGTGGCAACCATCCTGCTACCCTCTGGTTCCCATGCTCCGCGTGGGAACCAACGCTCCAAATACTTCCACTGCTGCATTGCTGGCCTGTAGGGGCATTCCGTTCTACCATTGGCGCCTGAATCAAAAATATAAAGATTTACAGGTATCCCGATGACATCATCTGATGAAAAATCCCCCAGGAAAGTGATTGATGAACAGGCTTTAAGCCAGTGGCTTAGCCACAGGTTGGCCCCGGACGGCGAAGTGAAGATTCTGTCCAGCAAGGTGCCAGCCACCGGCTATTCTGCGCTTACTGTCCTGCTTGATGTGGAGATCATACAGGGCGGCTCCACCGAGCAACGGCCACTGGTCTTGCGCCTTGAGATTCCCGGCAAGCACGTTTTCCTCGATACCGACATCGCCCGCCAGGGCCGGATGATGATGGCTTTGTCCCGCTTTCGGATTCCCGTACCCCGGGTGCTTGCAGTGGAAAGTGATACGTCGATCCTCGGTGGCAAATTTCTGCTGATGGAGAGGGTCGATGGAGTCTCCCTGCCGCAAAGCCCGAATTATCATCAGGCGGGCTTGCTCACAGAGCTGAATGCCGGTGGCCGTGGTCGCCTGTGGATCGATGCAGTCTCGACCATTGCCCGTATCAATATGCTCAACTGGCGCGACGGTTTTGAATTTCTCAACAAACCGCAGTACGGAGAGCCTGGGCTGGACCAATACCTGGGCTGGATCGAGGCCTGGCGCCATGAGGCCATGGAAAAGCAGCCCAACCCCATTATCGATCAAGCCATTGCCCGCCTGCGGGCTTTGCAGCCCGACAACAACCATGTGAATGTGTTGTGGGGTGATTCCAATCCGGGCAATTACCTGTTCAGCAGAAGTGGCGATGTGGTGGCGGTGCTGGATTTCGAGGCCGCAGCCCTTGGCCCTGCCGAGATAGATCTGGCGTGGTGGTTTTTTATGGATGAAATGCTCAGTTTTGGTCAGCAGCGCCTGAGCGGGTTACCCGAGCGTCGCGAGCAGATTGCCCTGTTTGAGGCCATTATCGGCAGGTCTGTCGCCGATCTGGAATATTTCGAATTGCTGGCGGCGGTGCGAATTGCCCTGGTGATTGCCCGCACGGCCAATGTGCTGATCAAGGCGGGCAAACTGCCCAAAACCAACAAAACTGCACTCTACAATCCCGCTGCCCAGTTGCTGGCGGCGCGGTTGGGGATTGCAGGAGGTGAAACCGGTGCAGATTACGCGGCTTTCTCGGCGGTGATGAACGATCGCTGAAAGCAAACATTTCGGCTTGATAAAAAATCCCCGGCACTGCCGGGGATTTTTTTGACCGCTGCTGGCGCTTATTTTTGCATGTCGAGGATGGGTTCCACCTTTTTCAGGAATAGATGGTCAGCGGGAGCGTTGGGACCGGCAAACGCCAGGCATTGGCGCAGCAGGCGGCGATGGAACAGCTTGACCAGTTTGCCGTCCAGCTCGGCAGGCGCCGTCCTGACAAAATCCCGCAGGGCAAAATCTGCTTCGCTGATGGATAGGGGCTGATACCCCAACACTTCGGCAATCTCCTTCAGGTCTTCCTGTTCCAGCCACATCCCGTAGTGAACCTGATTGAGCAAAAACTGCGGGATGGCGGCGATGGTGTTGCGCTGCCAGTCGGCAAAGGTTTCGGAGGTGGGCAGGCGATTGATTTCAAACAGCAGCTTGTTGAGGGCCTTATCCTCCCAGGGCGTGTCGCGGGGGGCGGGCAGTTCAATCTCATCCAGTTCAACACTGACAATTTCCGCCAGGGCTTCGGCGCAGCGGCGACCGATAAAGGCCACCTGCACCGCGCCTTCCACCCAGTCACCACCGGGCTGCAGGTCCGCCAGGGCAAAGAGGGGGCCGTAGTAGCCCACCGCCAGGAAGGCCACGGTGTGGTAGGCCAGGACCGGCAGGTCCAGCTCTTCCCCCATGGCTTTGGCGTAGTGGCGGAACAGGGCGGGCAGATCCCCCATGTTTTCCACCGGGTGGCGGCCACGGAAACAGGCGAGGTCGTGGAGGTTGTCGCCGAGGTGGCCGATTTCCACATCGAGCACGGCGGTGACATCTTCGCCCTGGTTGAGAAACTGGCCGCAGTCGCCGGTCACAAAGGTGCAGCGGGTGCGATGGGTGGGGACGTTGCGGCGCATCCACACCATGCAAAATTCCATAAAGGGATCAACAATATTGGCCGCGTAGCACATCTCGTTGAAGCGTTCGACATGGTTCAGGGCCACATCCTGGGCCGTTGTGGGCCGCTCCACCCCGGCAGCTTCAAACTGCTCGGCGGGGATCTTGTGCATTTTGGCGAGAATTTCCATGTATTTGAGACTGGCCGACCAGCGCTCGGGGCTCATCGTGGAGGCCTGTTCCACCGCTTCCATCACCAGGCCGGGGTCGCGGCCACCTTCAATCCAGTCCATTACAAAGGCTTCGGGGAAGTCACACATGCCGTGCACGTGGGGCACGGGAATGCCGTTGGCTTCAAGCACTTGCATCATTTTCATTTCATGGAGCAGCGGATAGGGAATGCAGTCCCAGGCGCGGATGCCTTTGACCAGCAGGGGCAGGGGCGCGCCGTCTTTTGTCGACTGCACCCGCCACACCGGGCGCCAGCGGCGCTGGCGCTCGATATGGGTCACTGTGGCGCCAATATTGTCCTTGATCCAGTGGCTGATGCCCTGCTTTTCCTTGTTGTCCAGTTCTGTCTGGTCGAGGGTTTTGATCGGTTGCTGTGTTGTCATGGTTTTACTCACTGTTATGGTTAGGGTTTTTGTGTTCAGGGCATAGAGCTGATGGCTACCGGAATGGCGCCCATGCGCGGCTGGCCAAAGAGGGGGTCAATATGGCCTTCATCTGCGGTCAGCAGGCGTGCGGTGCAGGCGCCCTGAGTCTCGGGATCGGTTTGCTCGTCGGGGTTGGCGCCAAAACAGTGGGACATGGACAGAGTCCCCGGCCTGAGCCTGTCCTCCGCTGCGGCGACGCCAGTGATTTCCCCGTAGGCAGAGCGAATCCGGATAAGGTCACCACTGTTGATCCCGTATTTTTCCAGATCCTGAGGGTTCAGGAAGGCGGGATTGAAGGGCTGTTTGCCCCCCAGCTTGGGATTGGTTCTGCCGATGGAGTTGAGAACCTCATTGGTGCGCCTCGGAGTGAGCAGCAGCGGGTAGTCGGCGTCAGGTTGTGGCAGGTCGCCACGGTTGGCGTAGATCAGCTGCAGTTCTGCCATCATATGGGTGTCGGCCAGTTCAAAATAATCAGTGCACTCGGCATCCCTGGGCAGCACCTGATGGTCAAGCTCGTCGTAGATTTTGCCGTGGATATGCTGCTTGACCTCAGCGAGGGGCACCCGCGAGCCGATGCACATGTGTTCATACATGGTTTCGGTGCTGGGGCGCTCGCTCATGTCGAGTGGGACTTGCTGGGGATACTTATCCCAGTGTTCTCCAGCTCCGGCGGCATTGCCGTACATGGTCAGTGGCATGTCGAGTTTTTTGCAGACCTCATAGAAAAACTGCCAGATTTCGATCAGGTCCGAACCTTCCGGTGGTGACAGCACCGGCGGCGCATACATGGCATAGGGCCATTCCAGCCCCTGGGTCCACAGGCCATAGTATTTGGAGGCTTCCAAAAACTGGCTGACGGCGGGGGTTTCAAGGCCCAGATAGTCGGGAATCACATAATGGGCCACCCGCGCGGTGTTGGACATTTCCACATCCAGCGACACCAGCAGATCCAGTGACTTGAAGGCTTTGAGTGTGCGCTTCTGGTCGGGCAGTGACACCATGGGATTGCTGCCGGCGCAGATCAGGGCGCGTATCTGGCCTTTGCCGGGGGTGAGGATTTCATCGGCAAGGGTGCCGGTGGCGGCGCCCATGATGGTTTTTGGCAATCCATAAAGGCGACCGGGTTTGGTTTCATCCCAGGGCTTGTAGGGCGCCATGGGCTGGGCCTTGGGCTGATAGTCCGGGAGCATCACATGGGGATGACCGTTGCGCTCGCCCTCCCGCACCCAGCGTCCACACACAGTATTGATACACAGGGCCAGGTATTCCAGCAGGGTGCCGTGCAGGGCGAAGTGGGGTCCGGTACCCGTCACCAGTGAGCCGCGCTTGGCGGAGGTGAAAATGCTCACTGCTTCGTGAATCTGGTCGACGGGAACGCCTGCAACTGCCGACACATACTCCGGTGTAAACGGCTGCACAGCGGCTTTTAGCTGTTCGATACCGCGGGCGTGTTCAGCCACAAACGCCTTGTTGTACAGCTCTTCATTGAGAATGATATGGAGGAAACCGGCCAGCAGGGTAGGGTCCTGGCCGGGCTGTGGCTGCAAATGCAGGCAGGCTTTTTTGGCGGACTCCGTCTCGCGGGGATCGATCACGATCAGTTTCATGCCGTTGGCCACGGCTTCCTTGATGATTTGCGCGGGGTTTTGCCCCAGCCCCATTTTCGAAATCACCGGGTTGGCACCCACCAGCACCCAGGTGTCGGAGAGGTGGAAGGGGTGCGGTCCGGCAATCCATTTGCCGTGCAGCGCCTGGGCAATCACCTTGCCGGGCTGGTCGATGGTCTGTACCGAGAAAAAACGCTCCAGCCCGGTACCCAGGGCATTGAGGAACGACACAGCAATGCTGATATTCACCGGGTTGTTGACAGTGCCGTTGCCGGGATACACCGCCACAGCCTCGGGGCCGTATTCCGCGATGATGGCCTTCAGTTTTGCGCTGATTTCGTCTATGGCGCTGGCGGTTGCGATGGTGGCATAGCTGCCATCGGGCTGGCGCTTGCGGCTGTGCAGCAACCGGTCCGGGTGATTGTGGGCCTCCGGCAGGGCACGCCCCTTGGGGCAGGTGTAGCCTTTGTATAGAGGAGACTGTCGATCACCCATTACTTTCACTGCCCGTCCGTTTTCCACGGTCACTTCTATGGGGCAATAGGCGGGGCAGACCTTGCACATGCTGATATGGGTTTCGGCCATGGATATTGACTCCTGCGCAGTGCCATCTGTTGTTATCTAATACAGCCATCTTACAAAATGTTGACCGGGCTGTCCCGGATCAATGGCGTGAAATGAACAACCTTTGGCAATAAAACAGTGTAAGTGCCTCTATTCCCGCTCAGAACGATTTGAGAGGAGAGGCAAAAGCAAAGGCAATGAATCCAAAAATATAATGCGTTTGTATTGCCCGTCCAAACCCTTTGTAGCAAAAGGCTGGACGGGTATTTTGCAGAAAGGTGACTGAATCAATTGCGGGTAAAAGTTCAGGCAGAGATAGGGAGCATCATCGCCACAGTTGCTGGCTGGTAGCCCCGCCTACTCATCCAGGGTAAAGCCCAGCTTGATGGTCACCTGCCAATGGTCCACCTTGCCATCCACCAGTTGCCCCCGGACATTTTCCACCTCAAGCCAGCGCATGTTGTGCACGGTTTTTGCGGCCCTGGCCACGGCATTCTGTACTGCGTCCTCAATGCTGACAGTGGATGAGCCGGTTAATTCGATACTTTTATAGACATGGTCTGACATACAACTACTCCTTTGGATGATGGGTAAGAAGTCCAGTGACGAAAATGGTCTTCCTGCCCCGAGTATAGTCAACAATCCCCAAGGGGAAAGGGATGCGGGCAAGAATGCCCCGTGGATGTGGCGTCCAGACGTGCCTGAAGGTACACTTTGCGGCCCGATACCCAGGCCGAGAATGTCCATAATGACCTCCAGCAACACAAAACCGCGCATTGATATGGCCCAGTTTCTGACCCTTTCCGTCAACACCCTGCATAATTATTTCTTTGAGGTGCCCAGGGACAAGTCCCGCAAGCTGTACAAGGAGATTGCCGCTGGGGATGCCGTCGGAATCGCCACCCTCACCCTGGGCAACAACAAGGAGCAGGCGATCAAGCTGAAACTGGGTCTTGACCAATCCGAGTTCAAGGGCCACTTGACGTTCCACCTGTTCCAGAGCGCCCTTGGCATGATGCTGCGCAATATCGCCAACAAGATCCAGAGGAAGGAGGATCTCAATATTTTTACCAGTGACGAAACCGGTGAAATCCTGATTCACCTGCCTGGTCTGGTGGAAGATCGCGGTCACCTTAACGTGCTGGTCATGGGTATTGCCCCCAGTAAAAGTGGCGCCCTGATCAAATTGCAGTTTCTCGATTCAGACCAGTTCCGCAAGGATAATCCCGGGGCAACAGCCACGGCTCAAAATGACGACTCCCCGGCAGATGGTGCCGCTGATGAGTCATCGCGGCACTGATCATCACCCCGGCGCACAGACGAAGTGAGGGAATACCCGATGCTAGAAAAATTCAATCAATACCTGACATGGCTCGCTGACAAGGGTGGATCTGATGTATATCTGAGCACTGGCGCCCTGCCCAGCGCCAAACTGCACGGGGAGCTGCTGGCCATCGATGAAACCCCCTTGCGCCCCGGTGATGTGGCCCAGATCGCCGATGACATCATGGATTCAGAGCAGCGCAAGGAGTTTGCTGTTGAACTGGAAATGAATCTCGCCTACAGCATCAACAATGTGGGTCGCTTTCGCGTCAATATTTTCAAGCAGCGCAATGAAGTTTCGATTGTCGCCCGCAATATTGTCAATGATATCCCCACCCCCGACTCCCTGGGTTTACCGCCGATCCTCAAGGATATTGTTATGTCCAAGCGGGGGCTGGTGCTGTTTGTGGGCGCCACCGGCTCCGGCAAGTCCACCTCCCTGGCGGCGATTATCGATCACCGCAACACCCACTCCGGCGGTCATATCATCACCATCGAAGACCCCGTTGAGTTTGTTCACAAGCATAAAAAAAGCATTATCAACCAGCGCGAAGTGGGCATGGATACCCGCAGCTTTCAGGCGGCCCTGAAAAACACCCTGCGCCAGGCCCCGGATGTGATCCTGATCGGCGAGATCCGTGACCGCGCTACCATGGAGCACGCCATCGCCTTTGCCGAGACCGGACACCTGTGTATCTCGACACTCCACGCCAACAACTCCAACCAGGCACTGGATCGCATTATCAACTTCTTCCCCGAAGAGCGCCGCAACCAGCTGCTGATGGATTTATCCCTCAATCTGCGGGCTTTTGTGTCCCAGCGCCTGGTGCCAACGGTGGACGGCAAGCGCTGCGCCGCCATCGAGATTCTGCTGGGCACTCCGCTGGTGAGTGAGCTGATCCTGCGGGGCGAAATCGAGGGCATCAAGGAGGTTATGCAGAAATCCGAAAACCTCGGTATGCAAACCTTTGATGCAGCCCTGTTCAAGCTTTATGAAGAGGGACGCATCAGTCTGGATGAAGCGCTGAAAAATGCTGATTCAGCCAATAACCTGCGCCTGCGCATCAAGCTGCACAGCCAGCAAAAGGGCGATACTCAAGAGTCGACACAGGTAAAAAGTGAAGACGCAAAGTCGTTGCTCAGTAACGGGCTTGATCTTGAGATGCTGGATGAAGGGGAATGATTGAGAGCAGGTTGAGAGAGCAGGAAGTTTTCAGTTTTCAGTTTTCAGTTGACAGTAAAAAACCGGGAGCACTACTTGTGCACTGAAAACTGAAAACTGAAAACTGAAAACTGAAAACTGAAAACTTATCTAACCAAAGGCCAGCCAATCAGCAATACCGCCAAGGTTGAGGCCCCAATCAGCAAATTCATCGGCAATCCCACCTTGAGAAAATCGCTGAAAGTATAACCACCGGGGCCGTACACCATCAGGTTGGTCTGGTAACCCAGGGGTGTGGCGAAGCTGGCGGAAGCGGCCATCATGATGGCAAACACAAAAGGCTCATTGTTGAGGGATGCCTTTTCCGTCATTTCCAGCACAATGGGCAGCATCAGGATGGCCGCAGCGTTATTGGTGATGGTTTCCGTCAGCATGGACACTGTGAGGTAGGCCAGCACCAGCATCAGCCAGGGAGTGCCGCCACTGAGGTGAATGATATTCTCGGCGATCACCGTGGCCACACCGGTCTTGCTGAGGGCAACCCCCAGGGCGAAGGAGGCACCGATGGTAATGAGCACCGTGAGGTCCAGGCTTTTTTCTGCCTGGCTGATGGAGCAGCAACCGGTGGCAATCATCAGTCCTGCGCCGATCAGGGCGGCATTGAGCATATCGATGATACCGAAAGTTGCAGCCAGCACTACCACGCCGAGGATCGTCCAGGAGAGCAGAGCCTTCTCATGGCGCGGTGGCTCCGTATCCAGATCATTGATCAGCAAAAAATCCTTGTTGAAGCGCTGCCGGGTCACAAAAGCCGGGCGCGCTTCCAGCAACAGGGTGTCGCCGGCTTCCAGTTCAATGGTCCCCAGGTTGCCCTTCACCCGCTCCCCGTTGCGGGCCACCGCCAGCACCACGGCGCCGTAGCGGTCGCGGAAGCGGGCATCGCGGATCGCCTGCCCGATGGACGCGCAGTGTGGCGATACCACCGCTTCCACCAGGCGCCGCTCCGCCCTGTCCGTTGCCAGGGGCTGCGCATGACCGTTCTCTGCTGAGGGTTCCAGGCCGTGGATGCGCAACAGGTCCGAGATGGCCTCTGTATCCCCGGCGAAAACCAGGCGGTCACCACCCTGCAGTTTTTCCTCCGAGGGCACTGCGGTGACGATCGTGCCATTGCGCTCGATCTCCACCAGATACACCCGCTGTAGATGGCGCAGGCCGGCGTCTGCAACCGACTTGCCCACCAGGGGTCCGTTGGGGGACACACTGACTTCGAGGGTAAATTCCCTTAAATTGGCAAAGGCCTTGTTCTGGCTGCGATCAGGCAGAAAACGCGGGAAAAATACCCACATAAAAGTCAGCCCGATCAGGGCCACCGGCAGACCCACAGCAGTAATGGAAAACAGGGAAAATCCCTGTTCGCCGGTGATCGCCTGGTACTGGCCATTGACCACCAGATTGGTGCTGGTGCCGATCAGGGTCAGGGTGCCGCCCAGAATGGCGGCGTAACTGAGGGGGATCATCAGCTTCGACGGGGCAATGTTGATCTTGCGGGACCAAGCGTGGATGGCAGGAATCATGGTGGCCACCACCGGCGTGTTGTTGAGGAAGGCGCTCAGGGGCGCCACCGGCAGGAATATCCTCAGCAGTGCCGAGCGGGTGTTGGCGGGTTTGCCCAGCGCCTTGTTCACCAGCAGATCAATGCCGCCGGATGCGTGTATGCCCGCTGCCACCACAAACATGGCCGCCACGGTAATCAGGCCTGAGTTGGCAAAGCCCCCCAGGGCCTCAGCGGGGTTGAGCACACCGGTGACACTGAGAATGGTAAGCACACCCATCATCACCAGGTGGGGACCAATTCGCGTCAATGAAAGCGTCAATAGTGCGCCGAGTGTCAAACCCAGCGCCAACCAGCCCTGCCAATCCAAGTGATACCCCTGTTATGCATTGATAAGGGGTCACAGCATAAAGGGTTCGGTCAAAATCCATAAGATCACATTGGTATAAATCGGGGGGTTTTGGTTATAAAAAAACTGGAGAAGCTGCTTTCAGGCCATATCAGCAGGGGCGACCTGGGCCAGTACTGTCTGCTCCGTCAATTCAGGGGAACAAAGCTCAATAAAATGATAGGCATAGCGGCGCAGCAGATGACCCCTGCGCACTGCAATGCGAGTGAGGCTTTCTTCGAACAGATGGCTACTGTTGAGCTTCACCAGGTTCAGATCCCGCAACGGGTCAAATGCCACGGAGGCGATGATGCCCACCCCCAGCTCCAACTCGACATAGGATTTGATGACGTCCGCATCAAGGGCCGACATGACGATATCCGGCACCAGACCTGCCTCGGCAAAGGCCCGCTCCACTCTGGCGCGGCCAGTAAATCCCTCGTGGTAAGTGATGATGGGATATTCCGCCAGGCTGTCGAGTGTCAGGGGGGTGACGGTTGTCAGCGGGTGACCGGCAGGCACCACCACATCGTGATGCCAGCTGTAGTAAGGGAAGGAGGCCAACTCCCCGATCAGACCCAATGTTTCCGTGGCAATGCCGATATCGGCCTCACCATCGAGCAACAGCTGGGCGATTTCACCCGGACTGCCCTGGTGCAGTTTCAGGTGTACCTTGGGGTAGAGTTTTTTAAACGCCGTGACAACCCTGGGCAGGGCATAGCGGGCCTGGGTGTGGGTGGTGGCAATGGTCAGCCGCCCGGTGTCCTCCTGGCTGTACTGCTCGGCCAGGTTCTTGATATTGCCTGCATCGAGCAACATGCGTTCGACAATCTTCACCATGGCCTTGCCGGGTTCGGTCAGGCCCAGCAGGCGTTTGCCCTTTCTGATATAAAGCTCTACACCAAGTTCATCTTCCAAGTCCTTGATATGCTTTGAAACGCCAGATTGCGATGTAAAGAGGGCATTGGCAACTTCAGTCAGATTAAAGTTGCGTCGCACGGTCTCGCGAATAATGCGCAGTTGCTGGAAGTTCATGGCTTACCCAAGTCCTTTGACAGGCCCGGCGCAACAGCATCGCGCTGGAAAATTTTCAGACGGGAGGGCAGCAGCCGCACAATCTGGCCCGGCTCCAGTGACAGGTTAAGCACCTGCTCCCGGGTCAGCTCCACCTCAAAGTGCTGGCCGCTGGCGCCATTGACCCCGTCCAGTTCAACCCGCGATGTTACGCCGAAAGTCAGCACACGAATCACTTTTGCTGCCACACCGGCTGTCAGGGTCGGGTCGGTGACAATGTCCAGTTCGTGGGGCCGGGCAAAGGCGTAAACATCAGCGCCATAACCGAATTCATCGCTGCCAAACCCCGCGCTGCTGTGGGGCACGGCATCGCCGCCCACCCGCAGACCACCTTCCTCGACACGGCCATGGAAGAGGTTGACCGAACCCAGAAAGCCATACACAAAGGGCGTAGCGGGGTGGCTGTAAACCTCCTCGGGCGTGCCCACCTGCTCCACTTTGCCATGGTCCATCAGCACCACACGGTCCGCCACTTCCAGCGCTTCTTCCTGGTCGTGGGTGACAAAGATGGAGGTGATATGCAGCTCATCGTGGAGTTTGCGCAGCCAGCGCCGCAACTCCTTGCGCACCTTGGCGTCGAGTGCGCCGAAGGGCTCGTCGAGCAGCAAAACCCGTGGCTCCACCGCCAGCGCCCGCGCCAGAGCGATGCGCTGGCGCTGCCCACCGGACAGCTGGGAGGGAAAGCGATCGGCCAGCCAGTCCAGTTGCACCAGATTCAGCAACTGGTGGACTTTGTCGCGAATCGCAGCCTCTGGTGGACGCTCGCGGCGATGCTTCATGCGCATGCCAAAGGCCACATTGTCAAACACCGTCATGTGCTTGAAGAGGGCGTAGTGCTGGAAGACAAAGCCCACCTGGCGTTCCCGCACATGGGTGCCGGAGGCGTCTTCACCTTCGAGAATTACCTGGCCCGAATCGGCCTGCTCAAGCCCGGCAATAATGCGCAGCAAGGTGGTTTTGCCGCAGCCGGAGGGGCCGAGCAGGGCCACCAGCTCACCGGAGGGGAAATCCAGTGAGATATCATCCAGGGCAGTAAAGCTGCCGAATTGCTTGTGGATGTTTTTAACTTGAATGCTCATTGGGTTGACCTTTGTATTGATTCAGTTTTGGTTGAGGCAGGGGAGACGAGAGATGAGAGATGAGAGATGAGAGATGAGAGATGAGAGATGAGAGATAGCTGCTTTGTCTCCCATCTCCCATCTCCCGCTTCCCATCATTCATTTCCCCAAGTCGCGGTAGACCTGATGTTCCACAAAGGTCTTGATCACCAGTGTCACCAGGGCCAACAGGGCCAGCAGTGACGCGACGGCAAAGGCAGCGGCGAAGTTGTATTCGTTGTAGAGAATTTCCACATGCAGGGGCATGGTGTTGGTGAGGCCGCGAATATGGCCGGACACCACCGACACAGCACCAAATTCCCCCATGGCCCTGGCATTACACAGGATCACCCCGTACAGCAGGCCCCATTTGATATTGGGCAGGGTGACGTACCAGAAGGTTTGCCAGCCCCTGGCGCCGAGCACCACGGCGGCTTCTTCCTCTTCCTTGCCCTGGGCCTGCATCAGGGGAATCAACTCCCTGGCCACAAAGGGGAAGGTGACAAAAATGGTGGCCAGAACGATGCCGGGCAGGGCGAAGATGATCTTGATGTCATTATCGATCAGCCAGGAGCCAAACCAGCCATTGGCGCCAAACACCAGCACATAGGTCAAGCCCACCACCACCGGGGAGATGGAAAACGGCAGGTCGATCAGACTGGTGAGCAAACCCTTGCCGGGGAACTGGAACTTGGCGATGGCCCAGGCTGCTGCAACCCCGAACACCAGGTTGAGGGGCACGGAAATGGCTGCGGCAATCAGTGTCAGCTTGACCGCTGACAATGCGTCTGCATCAATCAATGCTTTCCAGTAAACCTCTGCACCTTTGCGAAAAGCTTCGGCAAACACCGCAATCAACGGCATCAAGACAAACACCAGAAAAAACACCAGCGACAGGCCCAGAGTGGTCCACTTCACCCAGCTGGATTCGCGGGTAGCGATATTTTTTTCAAAGCGGGTTTCACCCAGCCAGCTATTGGCGACGACCCTGGCTGATGCACCTGCACCCAGTAAATTGCTTGCTGATCCAGCCATTATCGATCTCTCCCGGTACTTTTGTTCGCCCAGGCCTGCAGCCCGTTGATGATGAGAAGAAGAATAAATGACACCACCAGCATCACCACCGCAATGGCCGTAGCGCCGGTATAGTCGTACTGTTCCAGTTTGGTAATGATCATCAGCGGGGTAATTTCCGACACCATGGGAATATTGCCGGCAATAAAAATCACCGAGCCGTACTCACCCACAGCGCGGGCAAAGGCCAGGGCAAAGCCGGTGAGCAGGGCGGGCAACAGTATGGGCAACACCACGTAGCGGAATGTCTGCCAGCGCTTTGCACCGAGGCTTGCGGCGGCTTCTTCCAGCTCAGTTTCCATATCTTCGAGAATGGGCTGCACGGTTCTGACCACAAAGGGCAGGCCGATAAATACCAACGCCACCAGAATACCCAAAGGCGCAAAGGCCACCTTGATGCCGAACACCCCTTCAATGTACTGGCCTAGCCAGCCGTTTTTGGCGTACAGGGCAGTGAGGGCGATACCCGCCACCGCTGTGGGCAGGGCAAACGGCAAGTCCACCAGTGCATCCACAATGCGCTTGCCCGGAAAGGAGTAGCGCACCAAAGCCCAGGCCAGCATCAGCCCGAACACGGAATTGATGGCAGCGGCCGCCAGGGATGCGCCGAAGGACAGCTTGTAGGAAGCAACAACCCTGGGCGCGGTGATGATTTGCCAAAACTCATCAAAGGACAGCTCCATGGTTTTGAGGAACACCGCCGAGAGGGGAATCAGCACAATGATCGACAGATACACCAGGGTGTAGCCCAGTGACAGGCCAAAGCCGGGCAAAACGCTGAAGTTTCTGGAACGCACGGTGGCCATTACCGGACCACCGCACGAAGGGATTGTTGAAAGGCTGACATGGACTGACTCCGGCTTTTAATAGCTGTGGAGTCTAAACATCGCATTTATTAGTCCAAAATAACAAAAGATGAAATGCTTATACGAATTGTTGCATTACATTGATAGCGGCGGCTGCCAAAGCAATAAGGAGCACGAAAATGCGCAAACATCGCCCTTTGTCAGCAAAATGTGCAGAACCAGTAATATCCCATATAGCCTGATCAATGGATGTTATGAAAATTCACTATAGAAACGTCGTCGCAAATCCCAGCGCCCCGCAAACCGCGATCACTTCAATCACACCGCGCTTGTAGCGCAGCAGGGCAATGGCGGCACCGATGGCAATTACTGCTGATAGCCAGTCAAAAACACCCTTAAAGCCCTCCGGCCACAGGGTGTGGTAGCCAAAAAACAGCGCCAGGTTAAGGATTACACCCACCACCGCAGCAGTGATGGCGGTGAGGGGTGCGGTAAATTTGAGATCGTCGTGGGTGGCCTCCACCAGTGGGCCGCCGATCAGGATAAACAGGAATGAGGGCAAAAAAGTGAACCAGGTAACCAGCGTAGCGGCCAGCGCCCCGGCGGCAAAGCGCAACTCAGGGCCAAAGACACCTTCTATATAAGCGCCGACAAAACCGACAAAAGCCACCACCATGATCAGAGGCCCCGGTGTGGTTTCACCCAGCGCCAGTCCATCGATCATCTGGCTGCCGGAGAGCCAGCCGTAGTGCCCAACCGCACCCTGGTACACATAGGGCAGTACCGCATAGGCGCCGCCAAAGGTGAGCAGGGCTGCGGTGGTAAAGAACCATCCCATCTGTGTGAGGGTATGATCCCAGCCAAAGGCAACATACAGCAATCCCATGGGCACCAGCCACAGCAGCGCCCCTGCGATCAAAAGACGGGCCAGCTGCCACCAGCGAAAGCGGGTATGTTCCTCGCGCACAGAGTCATCATTGATCACAGCCGGGCCATAATCCTTACTGGCGGCGTCATGGCCGCCACTGGCGCGAAAATACTGCGGCGACACTTTGCCACCGATAACACCAGCCAGGGCTGCCCCTGCCACGATCAGCGGGAAGGGCACGTTGAGCAGAAAAATGGCGACAAAGGCCGCAGCGGCAATAGCCCACAATACCGAATTTTTGAGTGCCCGCCCGCCGATGCGCCAGGCCGCCTGTAACACGATGGCGGTAACTGCCGGTTTGATGCCGTAAAAGATCCCCGCGACAAGGGCAACATCCCCAAAGGCAATATAAATCCATGACAGGGCAATCAGGATAAACAGCGAAGGCAATACAAACAGCACGCCAGCGACAATGCCTCCCCAGGTTTTATGCAGCAGCCAGCCAATATAGATAGCCAGTTGCTGTGCTTCAGGCCCCGGCAGCAACATGCAGTAATTCAGAGCATGCAGAAAGCGCTTTTCGCTGATCCAGCGTCGCCGCTCCACCAGCTCATCGTGCATGATGGCAATCTGCCCGGCAGGGCCGCCAAAACTGATAAACCCCAGTTTCAGCCAGAAACGCAGGGCTTCGGCAAAGGCAATATTTCCTGCAGCTGGCGGGGGAGTGGGCTGAGTCAGCGGGTTCTCCTGAGGGTTATCACCATTCGCGTTACTGCTGTTTATATCCATGCTTGCTGCTCAACCAATACGGAGGACACTATTTTGTGTCATTGCGGTGCAAAACCCTACAGCCAGGAGATGCCCAGCAGATGACAAAATGGACTGGCAAAAAAACATTCCTTGACGAATGACCTTGTGTGGTCATAATTATCTATATATGTTCATATTTGAACAAAGGATGATTGCCATGCGCCACCAACACAAAACCTCTCCGCAAGCTAACCTGGGTCTTGTTGGCTTGAAGTTGTTTTTTGCCATTTGCGATGCCTGGCGCCTCAACGAGCAGCAAAAGCTCAGACTGGCCGGGCAAACCTCCCGCACCACCCTGCGTAACTGGAAGCTAAGGGTGGAAGGTCAACAGCCCGTCAATCTGGCCCCTGATACCCTCGAGCGGTTGAGCCTGATCGCCGGTATCCGCAAAGGTGTTGAGCTGCTGTATCCCCGCGATGAATGGGACACCTACCCCCACAAACCCAACAGCCTGTTTGGCGGACAATCCCTGATTGAGCGCATGACCGCCGGGCATCTGGTGGATCTGTACGATGTGCGCCGCTACCTGGATGCAGAGCGGGGAGCACACTTTGGATGATATTTTTGCGGCTGATGTTTTTGCGGCTGACAGTTTTCCTGTGGACATTGCCATCGATCAGCCATCCTGGCGCCTGATCCCCTCCCGCTATCCACCCATCAAGCTGTTTGAAACACTGCTCGACCCGCAGGATCTTGAGCTTGCCTATCAGTTGGAATCCCTCACCAATGACCGCCTGCGGGATCAGGCCGGGGATATTCACCTGGTGGCGCCACAGGATCGCCTGGTTGGCCCCGGTGCCAGCGTGATCATGGCGGCATTTACCCACACAAGTTTTGCCTCCCGCTTTACCGATGGCCGCTACGGGGTGTATTACGCAGGGCTCGATCCCGAAACTGCCTTGCGTGAATCCCTCCACAGCCAGGCGCGCCGCTTACATGCAACCCTTGAAGGCCCACAGGTGGTGCAGATGCGCAGCTATATCGTCCAGGTCAAGGGTGAACTCCACGACGGCAGGGAGAATACAGCTATCCACCATAAAGATGACTGGTCAGCGGGCCAGCAACTGGGGCGCAGCCTGAAACTGGCCGGAGCGCTGGGCATTGTGTACTGCTCTGTCCGCCATGCCGGGGGTGAATGTATCGCTGCATTACGGCCTGCAGCCCTCAAACTGCCGGTTACCCAAAGTACCCATTATGAATTTCACTGGGACGGCGAGCGGTTTACCCACTACTCGGAGATCAGGGGCGAGCTTTGAACATCGACCGCGAAAGTGGTGGTAGCTCCTTGGATACCAGGTCTATTGCGTGCGAGTGGGCAAGGCAAATCAGTTGCCGCTATAAATCTGGTCAAACTCGCCGCCATCACCAAAGTGCCTGGGCTGGGCTTTGGTCCAGCCTTCAAACAGTTCATCGATGGTGAACAGATTGACTTTGGGGAAGCGCGCTATATCGGCAGGATCAGCATGTTCAGGCTTGATGGGGCGATAGTAGTGCTTGGCTGCCAGACGCTGACCTTCCGGTGAATACAGGTATTCAAGGTAGGCTTTGCTGACTTCCTCGTTGCCACGCTTTTTGGCCACGCCATCCACAACAGTTACTGGTGGCTCTGCAAGAATGGAGATGGAGGGCACGATAATTTCAAAGTTCTCCGAACCCAGTTCGTTCACCGCCAGAAACGCTTCGTTCTCCCAGGAAATAAACACATCCCCGATGCCCCGTTGCACAAAGGTATTGGTTGCGCCCCGTGCTCCCGAGTCAAGTACAGAAACATTCTTGAACAGCTTGGTGACAAACTCCCTGGCTTTGGCTTCATTGCCACCGGGCTGTTTCAGTGCATAGCCCCAGGCCGCGAGGTAATTCCAGCGGGCACCACCGGAGGTTTTGGGGTTGGGCGTGATCACCTCAACGCCTTCTTTTACCAGGTCGTTCCAATCCACAATGCCCTTGGGGTTGCCCGCCCGCACCAGGAAGACAATGGTAGAGGTGTAGGGTGAGCTGTTGTGTGGCAGCCGGGTTTGCCAATCAGCGGGAATTTTGCCGGTAATGCGGCTGATTTCGTCGATATCGTAGGCCAGCGCCAGGGTGACCACATCAGCTTCCAGACCGTCGATCACAGCGCGTGCCTGTTTGCCGGCACCGCCGTGGGATTGCTGGAAACTGACACTTTCCCCTTTTTTCTCCTGCCAGTATTTGCCAAAAGCCCGGTTGTATTCCGAGTAAAATTCCCGGGTCGGGTCATAGGATACATTCAGTATCTGTTTGTTGGCTGCTTGAAGCGGAGCGGTAAAGGCCAGCAGTGGTACCAGGGCGGCCAGGATGGGCCATTTGTTTGAAAATTTCATGACATGATTCTCCAATGGGTTGTGTCGAATAAAACAGGATCGGTAACGTAAATGGTTGTCAGAAATCGACCTGGGCGCGGAACAGCAATGTATTCAGGTCCTGACCGTCATAGCGGTTGCCGGGACGATCAACGTCGAGCACATGGATATAGTTGGTTGAAAAGCGCAGGTTTTTGGTGGGATACCAGTTCACACCCACGGTCAGGTTGTCCTGCTCGCCGCCAACAACCACACCGTCATTGAGGTCTGCACTGCTGTAGCGCACTGCCACTTCCCAGGCGCCGCCCAGGCCACTGCCTTTGCCCACCGGGGTGAGAGGAGTGATGCGGTCAAATACGGCCTCCTTGGTGCGGTAGGGGCGGGATTCGCCGGTCAAAAACCAGCTGCCGTACACATACCAGGCATTGAGATTCACATCATCAAAGGCACCATTGCGTTTTACTTCGGTGGTGATGTACTCACCCTGAACGGAGAATGGACCTTTGACCACGGCAGCTTCGAGGGCAACACCCAACGTGCTGTCAACATTGGCAAGTACATTGGTATCAATCAGTCTTACATCGGTAACATTCGATTCTGGCCGGGCGCGAAAGCGCAGCTCGGTGGTGGAATCTTCAGGTTGATGATAGCGACTGGCTATACCGAGGTGGACGACATTACCCGCAAGGGAAACCGGTGCGTAGGTATAGCGACCGGCAATATCCCAGCCTTCATCCCCTTCATTGGCGGCATCACCTTCAGCTCTTTCACCGAATACACCGATATTGGCGGTCCATTTGGGCCGATAGGTGCCAATGCCGACACCCAGATGGCGATCAGGGGTAAACAGATCGTCTGTAACACCACGTTCGATAAAGGTGGTGTAAAGGCCGCTGGTCAGGTGCTCAAGGCCAAAGTATTCCTTGAAATTGCCGACGGTGATCTGGTTGAGTCCCCAGCCTGTGTACTGCAACCAGGCATCGCGAATGCCGCGTGCGCCGGAATCGCCGCTGGCCGGGCGGGCAAAGTCGTACTGGAAGCGGTAGTTCCAGTCCTTGTCGATAATCCCGCGCACATCGAGGAACAGGCGGCGGATCTTGGTGCCATCACCAAACTCGTTGTTAAAGCCGTTATCGTCACCGTCATAGAAGGCGGCATCGGCCTGCAGGCGTCCGCCCACCTGAAACATAAAACGCTCATCGGTGGAGACAAACCGCAGGCTTTTGCCGTCGCCTTTATTGGCGACATAGTCGGCGGCGGGGTAGGCCAGTGTCTGGATTTCGCTGCTGTGGTTTTTGACGGTTTTGGACTGACGTTGCAATTCCTGCTTCAGGGCTTGCAACTCGTTTTCCAGTGCCTGTATACGGCTTTCGGTGCTCGCATCGGCCTGCGCCAGCAAGGGTAGTAAGCCTGCAATGCCCAGCGCCAGAGCTGTTCTTTTGAATGTCTGTTGTTTGGTTGACACGGTGAAATCCTCTCCTGTGTTGTGAGAGGGCACTGTAACCACGGGCTTATATAATCAGAACCAAGAAAAAATGGATTGGTTATAACAAATTTTGAAGAAGCATAACTCAGTGTAGCTTGAGGCGCGGGCGTACCAGCCGGTTGAAGCGGCCCAGGGCCAGCAGAAGCAGGGTGCGCGGCCAGCCATAGAGCGCCGCCTGGTGCAGACGGTAGAGACTGATATACATACTGCGCGCCAGCCAGCCTTCGATAAAGAACTGGCCGCCCTTGAGGTTGCCCATCAGGGTGCCAATCGAAGTGAATTCAGACAGGGATATCAGTGAGCCACGGTCCTGATAATGAAAGGGCCTGGCTTCTTCGCCGCGTATCAGGTGTTCGATATTGGCCGCTGTCCGGGTTGCCATTTGCTGGGCAGACTGGGCGCGGGGCGGTATCTGCTTGCCGCCTTCCTCCAGGGTGCAGGAGGCACAGTCACCGATGACAATGATGCGGTCGTCACCTTTGGCTTGAAGGGTTGGGTTTACCACAATCTGGCTGATGCGGTTGGTCTCAAGCCCAAGCCCTGCAAGCATGGCGGGTGCCTTGATACCGGCTGCCCACACCAGCAGATCTGCATTGATTTCGGTGCCGTCGCCAGTAACAAAGGTATTTTCCCGCGCCTGGGTGACCTGGGTCCCGGTGTAGACCTTGACCCCCATGATTTCCAGCCGTGAATGGGCTGCGGCGGCTACACGCTCATTGAGGGCGGGCAAAATACGTGGACCGGCTTCGATCAGGTGTACATGCAGGCGTTCGCGGCTGAGCTGGCGGTGGCCGTAACGGTGCAGCATGGTCACGGCGTGGTGCAATTCTGCCGCCAGTTCAACACCGGTGGCACCGGCGCCGACGATGGCGATGCTCACCGGACGGTCAGCGAAGTTGGCGGAGAGGCAAATATTGAGAAAACGGTCGTGAAAGCGATCGGCCTGCGCGCGGGTATCGAGAAACAAACAGTGCTCGCGTACCCCGGGAATATTGAAATCATTGCCCTGGCTGCCGATTGCCAGCACCAGGTAGTCATAGGCCAGGTGGCGCTCGGGGAGGATAAGACGGCCTTCATCGTCATAAAGCGGCTCCAGCAACACTTGCCGTTGTTCCCGATCGACACCGGCCATCAATCCCAGCTCAAAGCGATAATGGTTTAGACGTGCATGGCCACGGTAATCCAGGGCATCGAGGTCGGAGTCGATGGCGCCAGTTGCCACCTCGTGAAAGCGCGGCTTCCACACATGGATCGAATTGCTGTCCACCAGGGTAATATCTGCACGACGGGTTTTGCCCAGACGTTTGCCAAGACGGGTAGCCAGAGGCAATCCACCGGCGCCACCGCCGACAATCACGATACGGGGCAGGGCAGGGGATGTCATGGTTTTGACCGGGGCAGGGAAGAGGCGCGCAGTCTAACCGGGCGCAGGGAATTAGCCAAATTTTTCAGTTAATAGTTCACAGTTCACAGTTCACAGTTGACCGGTATAGGGATGGGGTTGCTTTCCTGTGAACTGAAAACTGAAAACTGAAAACTGAAAACTGTTAACTCTGAGTTCCTTCCATCCCATCGGCAAAATACCGCTCCCTGTCCCCATTCCTGCCTGGCACTGTCGCCCTGCGTACCAGTTCCTCGTCATCAAGATCCAGGTCGGGGTATTTGGGGCTGGTCATATAGCCGGCAAACCACTGGCCCAACAGCGCTTCATCATCCAGTGCCTGCAGCAGCAGCTTGCGGGCCTGAGCCACGAAGGCGGGATCAATCACTTCGCTGGCCATGGCCGGGGTCAGGGGCGGGTCCCGGTAAAAGAGGCCCGGGCCGTGACTGAGCACTTCGGTAGCCAGATCATCAAGCATTTCCCCGGCACTGGGCGCTCGGAAACCCAGGGAACAGGTCAGACATTCACCGATAGCCGTTCCACGGTGTGCCACTTTCGGTGGCAAGTAGAGAATGTCGCCGGGTTCCAGCACCCAGGATTGCAGGGCTTCGAAATCCTTGAGAATTTTCAGGGAAGTGCCGTCTACGCGCGGCGACTCTTCGTCGCAAATGGCGCCGATGGACCACTCCCTGGTACCCTCTGCCTGGATCAGAAAAACATCGTAATAGTCAAAGTGGGGGCCAACACCGCCGCCATCATTGGCGTAGCTCACCATAATGTCATCCATGCGCCAGCGGGGCAGAAAGTCGAAGTGGTCGATGATGGCGCGAACCTCCGGCACCCACAGATCCACCGCCTGCACCAGCAGCGTCCAGGGGGACTCGGGCAGTGTGCTGAAGGTATCTTCAGTGAAAGGGCCCTGGTGCAATTCCCAGGGGCCGCTTTTGCCGTCGCGGATCACAATGCGCGATTCAATTTCATCTTCCAAAGCCAATCCCGCCAGTTCGTCGGCGCTGATGGGGGAGCTGAATCCGGGCATAGCCTGACGCATCAGCAGGGGTTTTTGCTGCCAGTAATCCCTGAGAAAAATGCTGGCGTCGATACCCTGCGGGAAATGGATCATGGTTTGTCCTGATTCCGGATGCGCAGCGCCTGCTCAACAGCATTGCCGATATAGTTGGCAGGGGTCATGGCGTGCAGGTCTTTTTTGGCGGATTCGGGAATGTCGAGGTTGTCGATAAAATCGCGCATTTTTTCCCGGGTGATGCCCTGGCCGCGGGTCAGCTCCTTGAGCTTTTCGTAGGGCTTTTCGATGTTGTAGCGGCGCATCACGGTTTGCACCGGCTCCGCCAGCACTTCCCAAGCTTCATTCAGATCTTCCGCCAGGCGGACCTGGTTGATTTCCAGCTTGCCAATGCCTTTTTGCATGGATTCGAAGGCGATCTGGCAGTAGCCAAAACCCACGCCCATATTGCGCAGGACGGTGGAATCCGTCAGGTCCCGCTGCCAGCGGGAGATGGGCAGTTTTTGCGCCAGGTGGGTGAATACGGCGTTGGCGATACCCAGATTGCCCTCGGCGTTTTCAAAGTCGATGGGGTTGACCTTGTGGGGCATGGTGGAGGAACCCACTTCACCGGCCACGGTTTTCTGCTTGAAATAGCCCAGGGAGATGTAACCCCAGATATCCCGGTTGAAATCGATCAGGATGGTGTTGAGGCGCACGATGGCGTCGAACAATTCGGCGATGTAATCGTGGGGCTCAATCTGGGTGGTGTAGGGATTCCATTGCAGGCCCAGGGATTCGACAAACGCCCGGGCATTGTTCTCCCAGTCCAGATCAGGATAGGCGGACAGATGGGCATTGTAGTTGCCCACGGCGCCGTTGAATTTGGCGAGTATGTCGACGTTGCGGATCTGGGCAATCTGGCGGCGCAGGCGGTGTACCACGTTGGCCAGCTCCTTGCCCACGGTGGTGGGGGAGGCGGTCTGGCCGTGGGTGCGGGACATCATTGGCACGGCGGCAAAGGTGAATGCCATGTCCGCCAGGGCGTCGGCAATTTTTTCCACGGCGGGCAGCAGCACCTGATCGCGTCCGGCCTTCAGCATGAGGCCGTGGGATGTGTTGTTGATATCCTCGGAGGTGCAGGCAAAGTGGACAAATTCGCTGACGGCATTGAGCTCGGTATTGGCGGCAATTTTCTCCTTGATAAAGTATTCCACCGCCTTGACGTCGTGGTTGGTGGTTTTCTCGATATCCTTGATGCGCTGGGCATCCCCTTCGTTAAAGTTGTTCGCCAGGTGATCGAGGATGGCAGTGGCTTCAGGGCTGAAGGCTGGCACTTCGGCAATGGCTGGGTGGGCGGCCAGCTTTTGCAGCCAGCGTATCTCCACAATCACCCGGTATTTGACCAGGCCGTATTCACTGAAAATTTCCCGCAGGGGGGCTGTTTTGCTGCCATAACGGCCGTCGATGGGGGAAATGGCAGAAAGAGCGGAGAGATTCATGGACTTTTCCGGTTGGCTGGGTAGCTAAAAGGGCGGGGATTTTAACATAGGAGTTCCCGCGCTGCGGGAAGGAGAGAGGTAAAACTGTTAGGGGAATCTTATGGGTTGCCCCGCAGTTCAAGCCACTCGGTGACATCGGCTCCCCACATGGGCCTGGCGATATGGTAACCCTGGGCAAGATCGCAGCCTTCTTCCCGCAGAAACGTCAGGGTATCAGCGTTCTCAACCCCCTCGGCAGTCACCTTTAACCCCAGACTTTGGCCCAGATCGATGATGGAGCTGACTACGGTACGGGATTCCCTGGATTCCATCGCATTGATAACAAAGGATTTATCCACCTTGATTTCTGAAAAGGGCAGCCGTACCAGCTGAATCATGGAGGAAAAACCGGTGCCGAAATCATCGATGGAGAGGTTGAAACCCTTCATGCGCAGCCGCGTCAGCAGATCCAGGGATGCCACCGGATCTTCCATGGCGCTGGTCTCGGTAATTTCAAAAATCACCTTGCGGGTATCGATGCCGTTGCGCTGGCACAGGGTTGCAAACCTGTCCGCCATTTCCGTCTCGTGGAGACTGCGGGCAGAGAGGTTGATGGACATGGTGGTGTCCGGGATCTGATGGCTGTTGCGGAAACGGGCAAACCAGCTGAGGGATTGTTCCAGAACCACATCGGTGAGATTGCTGATAAGGCCGTTTTCCTCGGCGAGGGGAACGAACTGGTCGGGCATGATAATGCCGTGAAGGGGGTGATTCCAGCGCACCAGTGCTTCAAATCCTGACAGTTTGCCACTGTTGCACTCAATCTTGGGTTGGTATGCCATCACCAGGCGTTGATGGGCAATGGCGTGTTCAAGCTCTGAAGTGGTTATCTGCGCGGGGCTTGGAGCAAAAGACTGGACGGGAGCAGGTTTTTCCGGCTCATTGTCGGCCAGCATGGTTCTCAGGGTTGCCGGGGAAAAAGGCTTGGAGAGAACACCGATAATGGACAGCCCGTGTTCCGCCGCCGAGCGCCCGGCGGCATCGAGGATACGGCTGCCAACGCCACTGGTGATGATGATTTTCGCCTTGCAATGGCGACGGGCAAGTTCTGCTATCACTTCGACGCCGTCCATTTTCGGCATCACCAGGTCGAGGGCGATATGGGTGGGTTGCCAATCCCCCAGCAGCCGGAAAAAATCCATTGGCTCCTGGGTGGCAATGGATTTCCAATTGACGCTTTCTGCTATGAACTGGATGGTCTCGCCGATCTGGGCGTCATCATCCAGTATCAACAGGCGCCGCTCTGTCATCAGATTACTCCTTGCGTGGTCTACTGCGTATTGCTGTACAGGGTCGTTTTCATGCCTGGCCCGCTTCAGCAGACTGCCTTTCCGCCCAGGGCGATCCTGTTTAACAATGGCATTGCAGTATAGCGTGAAGTCTGCAGAACCCGCTGACAAAACCTCAGAACGATGGCAAATCGAACCCTTCACCGTGGTGTGGGCACCTGGGTTGAGGGCAATCATTATCCAGGGCCCAGCTACTGTGATGACCGGCATTTGACAAACACCATAACGGTGAACGTCATGACAACCTCACTTTTCTGGTTCAGCACCTCAACGGGACTTGTCACCAGGCCCCGGTCGGGTTTTGAGCGGGAACGGTTTGCCTGGGCAATGGTAATACGGATTCTCAACTGATCCCCGGGTCGCACTGGCTTGAGCCAGCGCAGCTCATCCAGTCCCGGCGACCCCATCCCCGCCACCTGCGACAGGTAGTGATCCACCAGCAGGCGCATCACCATGGCAGCGGTGTGAAAGCCACTGGCAATAAGCCCCCCGAACATGCTGTCGCGGGCTTTCACCGGGTCAGTGTGGAAGTATTGCGGGTCGTACTTGCGGGCAAACGCCAGCACCTCCTCATCGGTGACTTCCACCTGGCCAAATTCGTGCGTGCTGCCGGGAATATAGTCTTCAAAAAACCGGTTGCTGGTGGCCGTGGCAAAACTGCTGTGGTTTGTGAATGTTGTGGTCATGGGCAATTGTCAAAAAGGGTTGAGGAATACCGCAGGGCGGGGTAACCCCGCCCTGCGGTCTGCTGTCAGTCGGCGCTGGCCATGGCTTTGCGCACATCGGCCATTTGCGGCTGGTGGGCGAGGTGACCGCCGTCACAGGCAATGGCCTGGCCGGTGATATAGCCGGCTTCGTCGGAGGCCAGGAAGGTGGCCAGTGAGGCGATATCTTCAGGTCCGCCAAAATTGGGGGTAAGGATATGGGGGCGGATAAATTCCACCAGCGCGGGATCTTCCTTCATGGCGCCAGTGAGAATCACACCGGGGGTAATGGCGTTGCAGCGGATGCCCTGCAGGCCGTACTGCACGGCGATATGCTGGGTGAGGGAAATAACCGCAGCCTTGGAGGCTCCGTAGGCGGTGCGCACCACATCACCGACGCGACCGGAATCCGAGGAGGTGTTGATAATGGAACCACCACCCGCCTTGATCATATGGGGGATGGCGTATTTGCTGCCGAGTAGAAACGAGGTGACGTTCACGTTGAGGGTTGCATTCCAGATTTCCAGGGGGATATCCACCACAGTGGTGTCCTGGGACTGTATGGCCAGGGAGGTGAGGGCCACATTGTTGTGGAGAATATTGATGGTGCCGAAGGTGGCAACAGCACTGTCGATCAGGGCCTTGATGGAATCGGCGTCGGCGGCATCGTAGCGAACCGCAATGGCGTTTGGCCCGATTTCGTCCGCCAGGGCTTTGGCGGTGTCGAAATTGAAATCGCCGATGACCACTTTGGCTCCTTCGGCAGCATAGCGAACAGCGCAGGCCGCGCCGATTCCGGTGGCGCCACCGGCGATGACTGCGACTTTATTGGCAAGACGTGGCATGGAGTAACTCCTGTTTATGGGTTGTTTAAAGGTATCCGCCAGCGGGAACCATGAGGGAAAATGGACGCTCTGCTTATGGTTGTGAGGGGGGAGTATATAAACAATAACGGCGCTTGGCTGTTACTTTTGCGGATGTAAGACACTGTTTGCTCTCATCGCCACGGTAATTTGTGGTGCTGGCGGCCTGTGACGGAGGAAGGATATATACTTCATCTCAACCTATCATTTATCCCGCAAGGATATTCCCATGTACAAGTGGCTTTCCATTGTATTACCACTCTTTGCCGCCGTTGCACTTGTCTTCCCGGCAGTGGCCGACAGCGGCAAGGGTAAAGGCAAGGGCAATGATCATGAGCAGCACCAGGGTGGCGGGCGTTCAGGGGAGGGTGGCGGTGAATCCCTGGCGGGGGCGCTGATTTCGGCGGGTATTACCGTAGCCATGGCAAGGGAACTGGCAGTCAGCCATCAGTTTACCGGGCAGCAATCCCTGCCCCCCGGCATTCGCAAGAATCTCGCCCGTGGCAAACCGCTGCCTCCGGGCATCGCCAAACGCAGCCTGCCCGGTCCCATACTGGCTGGATTGCCCCACTACGATGGCTATGAGTGGCAGCAGTACGGAACCGACCTGGTGCTGGTTTCAGTTGCCTCGGCGCTGATAGCCGATGTACTGGTGGATGTTTTCCGCTGATCAGTGCGCAACCAGGGTCGCAAAAGACCCCGCTTGTCTGCTTCGTCAAAGCGTGCGCAGCTGCCCCATAAAATCAGTTTTGCCAATGGCCAGCCCTTTCCAGCGCAGGATGTCGTAGGCCGTGGTGGCGTGAAAATAAAAATTGGGCTGGGAAAAGGACAGCAAAAAATTCTCCGCCACAAAATCGATCCTGAAATCCGCATATTCAAAGCGCATGGGCTGGCCCTGTAGTGCGTTGATCTCAAGGTCTGTCAAGGCTTCAAGCCCGCTGCGCGCCTCACCTATCCGTTTTCGAAGTCCGTCAAAATCTGCAGGAGGTGGTGTCATGTTGGGTGAAAAAACACCCTTCTTCACACCTTCGATCGCGCCCAATGAATGGGTGGCCACAGAATGAATCTGGTAAGCAAATGAGAGCATGTCATCAGCGAGCCGCGCATGGATAAGCGTTTCCGGGGCCAGTCCGTTGCTGGCGCAGTGATCCTCCGCCTTGTCGAGCAGCCCGGCGATGGCACCGAGGATTTGCAGATAGGGGGGGATGGTGATCTGGTACAAAGACAGGCTCATGGGTCCGTTCCTTTCAGCAATGATTGAGGGTGGGAAGCATACCGCCTGTGGCGCCTGAATTGCACATCCGCAATCCTGTTATTCATAGCGTGACCCAGGTGCACCAACTCATTATGCTATAGCGCCTCATACACTCCAGACTCCAGCCTATGATCATCAACTGTGTCGCCTACCGCCATGGCAAACGCCTTGGGGATGTTCCCCTTGATGACATCAGCGAGGTTATACGTGAGCCCCATACCTTTGTCTGGCTCGGCCTCCATGAAGTGGAACCTGCCGTATTGCTCAAACTCCAGGAAGAGTTTGGTTTGCATGATCTGGCTATCGAAGATGCCCGCAAGGCCAGCCAGCGTTCGAGGATCGAAACCTATGGAGAATCCCTGTTTATCTGTGTCAAGACTGCCCAGTTGGCGTTTCCTGAACACAGCGTTGGCGAGCCTGCTACAAACGCTCAAGTTTTCAGTGTTTTTGCGGACGAGGGGATCAGGATCCAATACGGGGAAACACATTTTTTTGTGGCAAGCAATTTTGTGATATCCGTTCGTCACGGCAATGCCCACGGCTATGCCGATGTGCGCCAGCGCCTGGAGGGAAAACCCCATATGCTGGAAAAAGGCCCGGGTTATGCCCTCTATGGAATTCTGGATTTTATCGTGGATAACTATCACCCGGTGGTTGAAGCCCTGGTGGAGGAATACGAAACCCTGGAGTCGCAGATTTTTACCCGCCATTATGACCAGTCTTCCGTGGAGCGGCTGTACGCCATGAAGCGCAAGTTGATGATGTTGCGCAATGCCATCATTCCCCTGGAAGATATTGCCCTGCAGCTGACCCGCCTTCACCCGGAGTTGATCCATAAGGATTTGCGCGCCTACTACCGCGACATCCACGACCACGCCGCACGCACCATCGAAGCCCTGGATAACCTGCGCGAAATGCTCAACACGGCAATGTCTGTCAATCTTGCCCTGGTCACCGTGCATCAGAATGAAGTGGTCAAGCGCCTGGCGGGTTGGGGTGCGATCCTGGCGGTGCCGACAGTGGTTTTCAGTCTCTACGGCATGAACTTCCGGCATATGCCTGAGCTCAACTGGCACTACGGCTACCCGCTGTTTATCGCTGTGACCGTCACCATCTGTGTGGTGTTTTACCGCAAACTGAAAAAAGCCCGCTGGCTTTAGATTCTTGTCCCCCGAATTCCTTCACCGAGATCACCATGGCAGATAAACCATCCACCCGCTTGAACAAGTACATCAGTGAAAGTGGCATCTGCTCCCGCCGCGAAGCAGACCGCTATATCGAGCAGGGCAACGTCTACATTAACGGCAAGCGCGCCAAGGTGGGCGACCTGGTTTTTGCCAATGATCTGGTGAAAGTCAATGGCCAGGAAATTGAACCCCGGGATGAAGAGGCGTTAATTTTTATCGCCCTGAATAAACCCGTCGGTGTGGAAAGTACCACCGAAAGCACGGTGCGCAACAACATTGTCGATTTCGTCAATCACAGCGTGCGCATATTTCCCATCGGTCGTCTCGACAAGGATTCCCAGGGGCTGATATTCCTCACCAATAACGGCGATCTGGTCAACAAGATACTGCGCGCGGGCAACGACCACGAAAAGGAATACCTTGTCACGGTTAATAAACCCGTAAGCGACGACTTTATTGAAAAAATGGCTGCGGGTGTCCCGGTGCTGGGGGTTGTCACCAAAAAATGCAAGGTCAGCCGCGAAGCAAAATTTGTTTTCAGGATTACCCTGGTGCAGGGTATGAACCGGCAGATCCGCCGTATGTGCGAGTACTTTGATTATGAGGTCACCAAGCTCGAACGGGTGCGGATCATGAATGTCAGCCTCAAGGGCCTGGCGCTGGGCGAATGGCGTGACCTGACGGAAAAGGAAATGGAGGGTTTGATGAAGTTGACAAAAAATTCGTCATCCGAAGCCAAACCTTCTGCCAGGAAAGCAAAAAAGGCGCCCTACAAACCCTTTGTCCATGTCGCAAAAAGCGCAGCAAAAAGGAAGCCCGCTGTTGGTGGTCGGGCAAAAAAAGGCCGCAAGTAGCCTGGGTGATTGCGCTTATTGCTGCCCGCCCCCATCGGGGATGTAGGTGAATCGCTTGGTGGTGACACCGTCCCGTTCGATGGTCTCATCAAACATGGCCAGCGGTCGCACCCAGATGCCGCGCTCCCCATACAACGCCTGGTATACCACCATCTCCTCACCGGTTTCGCTGTGGCGGGCGATTTCCAGCACACGGTAGAGGTTGCCTTTGAAATGTTTGTAGAGACCTTTTTTGAGGGACATTAAATTACCTTTCAATTGAGCCAGGAAAGTATGAGTCAGGAAAGTATGAGTCAGGAAAGTCGCGCAAGTGTAGTGGCTGTCATTACTGGCCGATATACAGAGTCATCAAACAGCCACGGGCCGTGGTAAGGTATAGCCATTGACGGTTGGCCGCAACCCGGGAATGCCCATGACACGCTATTCAAGCGCAGCCCTGCTGCTTTTATTACTGCTGCTTGCCGCCTGCCAGTCAAGCTATTACAGCGCCCTGGAAAAGGGCGGAATCCACAAGCGCGATCTTTTTATCAAGCGCATTGAAGACGTGAAAGACGCGCAGTTGGATGGGCAACAGCAGTTTCGCAGTGCTCTGGCGGAATTCCAGTACACCGTCAACTTCAGGGGTGGCGAGCTGGAGGATGCCTGGAAGCGGCTGAATGCCGAATATGAGGCCAGCGAGAAAGCCGCCGGACGCATTCGCAACCGGATAGAGGCGGTGGAGTCAGTGTCAAAAGCGCTGTTTGATGAATGGCAAGATGAATTGGATCAGTACACCAACGCCAGCCTCCGTCAACAAAGCCAGGGCCAACTCAAGGAAACCCGCCAGCGCTACAGCGAAATGCTGGTCACCATCAAAAAGGCTGAAAAATCCCTGACGCCAGTGCTCAATACCCTGCGGGATAACACCCTCTACCTCAAGCACAACCTCAATGCCCAGGCGATCACGTCGCTGCAAAATGAATTTGGCACCATCAGTGGTGATATCAATCGCCTGATCCGCGAAATGGAAGAGGCCATCGCCGCCTCTGACCGTTTTATGGCGGAATTCAACCGCCAGCGGCTGTAGGCTTGCGCCCGTAGCGGGTGAGGCGTACATCCACGGTTACAGACAAGGCCGTGAGTGCTGCGGCTTTTGCACGGCCCTCGGCAGTGGCGCGGTAGAGATGGGGCGTCATGGCCAGCAGATCGGCAATCTCTTCCGCACCTTCGATTTTCAGGGGATAGCGCAGGGTGTCGGTGGACAGGTGTTGGAAGCCATGGGGTACCTGTACAGCGTCAGTGCGATCCGGTTTCACGTTGGTGTAAATAATTTCCCGCAACTCCCGCAGATGGTCCGGCCCGGCATCGACCTGTAGCAACTGGCCGTCGGCTTTCAGTACACGGGCAAACTCCCCATAAACGGGAAAGCCGAACATGCACAGCACCCGGTCAAGCGTGCCCGGCAGCACCGGCAGGCTGGCATTGCTGCCCACCACCCAGTTCACCCGTTTATCCTGCTTGGCGGCAGAAAGCACCGCCCAACGCGAAATATCCAGCCCCAGCATCGCGAGGGTTTGCCCCTCATCACCCGCTGCTGCCAGTTGGCGCAGGTAGTAACCCTCACCGCAGCCTGCATCAAGGCAACTGGCCGTTACGCCGGGTGGCACATCAGCCAGCAGCGCACGACTTACCGCAGCGGCAACCGGCTGGTAAAACCCTGCGTTGAGAAAGCGCCGCCGCGCCGCCACCATCTCCTTGCTGTCCCCCGGATCGCGGGAGCGCTTGTTCTGCACCGGCAGCAGGTTGGTATAACCATCGCGGGAAATATCAAAACTGTGCCCCGCCGCACAGCGCCATGTGGAGCCGTTTCGCTGCAAGGGATTGCCATCGAGGGGGCAGGCGAGGGCATCGAATGGAGTGATATTCATAGGCGTGTAAAAACAGGCATGGTGAATGTTGCTGTTATCAGCAAAGCGTTGGCCGGTGGCGGCATCTTAACCCTGGCCAGGCCGCCGGCATAATTGTTTTGCCTGGCTGGAACCTTTATAGTCGCCAAGCAAATATATTTTTACGAATAAGTAAAATAAATGAGTCCTGCCTCACCCTGGCCATTGCAAGGTGCTGGCGCGTTGAGGTGAAGCGTACTTTTGCCAATCACAATAAAACACCAGGAAGGAATATAAAAATGTTAGCCATCAGAATCTGGAACGGCGCCATGGCGCTTCTGACACTCGTTGTTATGCTGCCCTACCTGGGGGATATGGATGCGGTAATCGCGCGCACCGGGCTGGCCGCTGTTGCACCGGAGGGTAAGGGCAGCTTTATTGTAGGCTTTGGCATGCAGGGCCTTGCCATGGGCCTTTACTGCCTGTGGGGCGCCCTCAGCGCCAAACAGGCTGTCGATGCCCTGCGCTTTCTCACCCTCTATATGGCCTGTGTCAGCGTGGGTCGCGGCATTGCTGCTGTTGGGTTTTTTTCGGAACCCACCTCAATGCCCATGATTGCCTTTATCCTCGATACGCTGATTACCATCATTGGCGGAATTATTCTGTATCGCTATCTCAATTCTACTGATGCGAAGATGTCTGCTAATTCGACGATGTCTTGATCGTTCCCTGGTGAGCAAGCTGACCCGCTTTCGCCCCGGAAGAGTGAAAGCGGGTCAGTGATGCCACTCGGCATCAATCACAATATTGCGCGGTGTCAGCGGCTTGTCGCAAAAAGTACCCAGCGCCACGCGGGCGCCGTGCTCCTCCAAAAAGAGGACCCTGTCGAGCACCAGCCACAGCTCCAGGGGGCGACGGAAAAAATGACTCACCAGTTCCATCAGTCTGACCTGATGCAACCGTGCTTCGCCCTGCTCAAGCCACTGTTGTTCGTTGATGGATGCAGGCATTGAAAGCCCCTTGATTTCAGCAGCCCAGCGGCTGAAATCCGTAAAACTGCCAGTCAACAGGCTTTTTGCAAACGGAGGCAGAGGCAGGTATTCGTCCTGCCCGCGCCACTCCCGCTGCCATTCATCAAAGGCCAGGCGCCATAACACTTCAGTGCGTCGTTGCCGCTGAACACCAAGCCCGGCGGTGACAGTCTCCTGCACTGGCAATTGCAAATCGAGCTTGGCAAGTCGCAAGGGGCTGGCCTGGGCCAGGGTGGAAAGGGGTTGGTACCTGTTGCTGCGAATCAGATGGTAGCAACAGGGCGACAGGGTAAGGCGCTGGCAATCACTCTTCACCCAGTGGCGCATCAGTGTGGTGTGCAAGTCGCCACAGGCGTGCAGTGCAACAGCTTGCCCGCCTTGGGGCAACCATTGAGCGCTCCCGGGATTAAAGGCATCGGCCTCAACAAAATGCATGCCTGTTTTGGCACGTTTCGCTTCCTCTCGGCCCGCATCACAGAGCGCGCCATTCCATTCCAGACTGGTCACCTGGCGTGTGTCAGCCGCCGCCAGCAGTCGCCCCAGGTGACCCTTGCCTGCGCACCATTCAAGCAGTGGTCGACTGTCAGCGGGCAGGGTGGCAGCAAAAGCCTGAATTTGCTGCCACTTGCGACCGGGGATGCCGGTTTCAAAGCGATCCGGTGTAATCAGCCTGCGCTGTGGCAGACGCAGCAGCTGGGTAAGTGCAAGCAACCGCTCGCCGGTATTGCCAAGCCAGGGATGCAGCCAACGGGCGAGGGCTGTTTCATCGCCTTCCAGTTGGCACAGGGTATGTTTATCAAGGGCGAGCAAGGCTGTACACAGGTCCGGGCGGCTGTTCTGCCAGCAAAGGTCACGGCTGTGAAAGGCACGAATTTGCCACAGATCGACGTGCTTTGTGATAAGCAGGTCGAGTTCAGAAAACAGGGCGGAATGATCAGTGGGTGATGGCATGCGGGGCGCATTGTTCATTGAACACAACAAGATTCAGGTAGGGTTTCGTATGAAGACCACGTTATAAGGGCCTGTTAACACTATTTGGATTATCGTCGCTGGAGGCCATTTTTTCGACCAGCGAGGCGGAAGGAGAGAAATATAGTGCCCAATACATTCGCTACGCTCATGGGGCAGGCCCTGGGCCTATATGAACGACTGAGAGCCTGCCCCGCGAGCGTAGCGAGTGCTTTGGGTACAACGAA